>Ga0070729_10000383_pt1 | contig 95705 bp, 84 predicted proteins | sample tdDd472_FD_66725 | JGI IMG/M metagenome (GOLD analysis project Ga0070729, IMG submission 66725) | Marine sediment microbial communities from the Atlantic coast under amendment with organic carbon and nitrate - tdDd47.2 | ecosystem: Environmental > Aquatic > Marine > Coastal > Sediment | place...
ATATCAGGTCTTAACATAAAATTAACAAACTTATGTCCTCCTTCGGAGTTTTTTGCATCACTGTGAAGAGCAAAAATTACAATCCATGTCAGAAAACCCTCTTTCGGATAGATAAATTTAAATTCCTTTTTTCCTTTGGTTTTCCAGACAAAATCTCCATTATAGGTCTGAGCAATCCACTTCTCACCTTTTAGCACCTTATCTATATTTGTGAAAGTCTCGCCAAAGGTGATACCATTATTTTTCAACAACCGGGCATTCATCTTCGCTAATTTTAATTTTTCCGGGTTACTTTCATTTGCAGACAAGCCAGACTTAAAAAGAACGGAAGCGATCGCTTCTCTCATGTCATCCAACAGCATTACCCTGTTTTTATATTTTTTGTCCCAAAAAATATTCCAACTATCAGAAGCAGCCGGTACATATTTTGTATTTATCATTATTCCATTTGTTCCTATTACATATGGAATTTTATCTTTCAGCTCTCCGGTTAAACGACTTTTTGTTTTTCCATCAATTAATTTAGAGTTGGGAATTTTACTCAAGTCAAATTTCTTTATCAATTTTTGTTTTTCACAATAGGCTATATTGGTGGTATCAAGTATGAGCACATCACAAAGACCAGGGTTTGTTTGAAGTTGAGCAATGCACATATCCCTTGTTTCATATTCTTTCAAAATAACTTTAATACCGGTCTCTTTTTCAAAATCCTTCAGGATTGAGAGATCTGTAAAATCTTTCCAGTTATAGAAAACAAGCTCCTTTGGCACTGTTTTCTCGTTTCCATCTTTACCTTTGCAGCTGAAAAAAGCAGAAGCAATAGATAGTATTACCAGCAACGCAGTAGTTTTAAACATACATTCTTTGTTCATCCTACAACTCCTGTTTGATTTATCAGATACCGAAAAGACAGTATAATCCTCGAACATAACCCCTCAGGGGCTAACTGGAGTATAACATACTTTACCCCACAATACCTTCAACAACTTTTCCTCTATTCAGTAAGCGCTAAAAAGTTAACATTAAATTTATTCTCAAAAAAAAGAGATTTACAGATTTGCACTGGAAATTAGACACTCACATCAAACATTTTATCCAAATAACAAGCCTGGCACCTGAAGGCTATCGAGGATCAACTAAATGATACAATCACTCTCCCGTCAAATAACAGGAAGTTTAATCCTCACACTGCTTATTATAAATACTATTGCTACCGCAATACAGCTGTTTCCCCTTGCATTTATTAAATTCATTATCCCCCTTAGCTGGTGGAGGGCCATAACCGGTAAAATACTCATTAAAGTGGCAAACAACTGGGTTTTCATCAACAAAAAGGTCATTGAAACGGTGTTCCCCATTGAATGGATTGTAACCGGAGCAGAGTCCCTGCAGGGAGATGACTGGTACCTGGTAATATCAAACCATCAATCCTGGGTTGATATTTTCATACTACAGTCCGTGTTATACGGCAAAATACCGTACATCAAGTTTTTTCTTAAAAAAGAATTAATATGGATTCCAATAATGGGACTGGCCTGGTGGGCCCTTGACTTCCCCTTTATGAAACGCTATACAAAAAAAGAAATCGAAGCAAAACCGCACCTAAAGGGAAAGGACATTGAAATTACCAGAAAAGCCTGTGAGAAATTTAAGTCAATCCCCGTTACAATAATGACTTTTACTGAAGGAACACGTTTTACCGAAGAGAAACATACTCAGCAAAAATCTCCATACAAACATCTGCTGAAACCGAAAGCAGGAGGAGTCTCCTTCACCATCTCAGCAATGGGAGACAGGTTACATAAACTTCTTGATACAACAATTGTATATCCTGATGGACCGGTGACTATCTGGGAATTCCTTTGTGGTAAACTTAAAAAAATAAATGTACATATTGAATCAAGAATCATACCTGCAGATTTCAAAAATGCAGATCTGGAGGATGATACATTTAAAAAGACATTTTCTTCCTGGCTGAATGATCTCTGGAAAACTAAAGACAAAAAAATCGATACTATAAAGGAGAAATAATATGATTATCGCATTACCCTCAAGAGGAAACAATGTAGACGGGCATTTCGGACATTGTGAGTATTTCACAATTTATACCGTTAATGAAAACAATACCATTATCTCAGAAGAAAAATTTCAACCACCCGCAGAGTGCGGTTGTAAATCAAACCTGGTTCCAGTATTGTCAGAAAAGGGTGTCACTATAATGCTCGCCGGCAATATGGGAGATGGAGCGGTAAAAAAATTAAATGATTTCGGAATCAAGGTCATCCGCGGATGTTCAGGTGATGTCAAGGCAGCGGCTCATGCGTGGCTCCAGGGAAACCTTGATGATTCCGGCGCTTCATGTAAAGAACACGGCCATGAGTGTCATGAACATTAAAATAACCCGGTAATGTAAGTAGACACCGTGGAGCGAATACAAAAACCATGACACCTCCGGAACATTTTTTCATTGGCGCGTCACTTGCACATATGATTTACAGCTTTCAGTCTTTTTTTAAAACTAAAAGATTTAATTATCTGGCACTGCTGCTGTTACTGGGAACCGGGGCCATGTTTCCAGATATTGATTCCTTTTTTGGTCACTATGTGTCAACAAACCCGACTATCGGCCACCGGGGCATGACTCATTCCTTTATTGCAGTAATTTTTTTTGGATTTTTTCTCACAGCAGTCACTTATGCACTGACTTATATCTCCATGCATGTCTGCAGGATCATAAAGAATAATAATCTGAAAAATACAGATGCCCCAGATAACCCTGACGCTTTTTTTACGGTAAAATCTTTCTGGATACTTTTTGTCATAAGTACATGTGCCGGCATTTCTCATTTAATAGCTGATTTGTTTCAGCCTCCCGGCGTATGGCAGGGAATCCCCCTGTTCTTCCCTTTAAAATCAGGGGGGCAGTATATTCGCCATGGCGGATTTTCCATGACCGGCTGGTATGACTTCAAAATCATGTGGCTTCTTATAAAAGCATTTCTCATGTCATTGCCCTTTCTAATGACAGCCGCAGTCTTGATCAAGTTTAACATTAACAAAAAAATCTCATCTGCTTTGTATGCCTTTGTCATCATTATCAACTGCACAGCATGTGCCCTGCTGGTTGATTACATCAGAATATCTACATACAAAAACAGCCAAGCCTGGGAAAGAAAACAGATGCAGTATCTAAAGCAGTCGCATCCATTGATCAAACAAATAACTATTGATGGAAAAAGAAATTTTTTAAAGCTGTTTATTAAAAGCACTCATTAACTTTTAATTCTCATATTGCACTGCCGATTCAGCAAATAAAAATATCCTGCAAATACTTTAAAAGTTCTTGTCACATCGGAGCACTTCTCTAAAGTTTAACCATAAAGACTGATATTTTCATATATCCTGAGACAACAGAGTAGCAGACATGAAACCGAAAAAAGGCCTTAAACTGAAAGAAAGGTTTATCTCAATAGAAAATCCTGATGCCCTAAATGACATTACCCTCATCCGTTTTGCCGGAACATTCCTCGGGCTCTGGCACATAGAAGGATGCTTTCTCCTCGTTGACAACATTTTTCTCGACACGGGAAATCCTAATGCAGATTCAGGCATCTTTCATGATTTCCTGAAGAACCTGGACCATTCCCGGAACTATAAAATTCTCAATACCCACATGCATGAAGACCACTGCGGGAAAAACAACCTCGTACAGAAAGAGCTCAAGGCGAAAATATACTCCCCTGAAGAAGTAGAAAACTTTAAATTTGTCTCACCCCTCATGAACCTTATCTGGGGAAGACCGAAAATGTTTGACTACAGCATTATTGACCGGATGGGATACCATACTGACAAAGGAAGAACAATAGAAGTCATTGAGACCCCGGGACATTCTCCGGGCCATGTCTCTTACCGAATAATGCCCGATAATATTATTTACTCCGGAGACGCCATCCCGGTTCCTGTCAGAAAAAGATATGTTACTGTGGGAGAAAACTACACAACCGAACTGGAGAGTCTCAAAAAGCTCTACGGTTATGCCCGGGCGGGAGCGCGATTCATCTCTGCCCATCACGGCATTGTGCAGGACAGCATCAGACTCATTAGTGAAAGGATAGAAGGTATGTCAGAAGTCATCAACTCGGTAACGAGCCATGTAGAATCAGGCGTTACCAGTGAAGCTGAAATCGGCCTCAAGGTTTTCGGCAAACCTGATGTCATGTACAGCCTCTTAGGCAACAGTCTCCGCTGTCGGGAAGACTGGACCATTCGTTCTATTATTGAAGACCCGGTTTAACTCAAAAGATTACAGCTTTTTCAAGGACTGAAGTTTCATCATATCGGTAAATGATGCCTTTAATCGCAGCAGACGTTTCAGGTACGCCTCTTCTCCACTGAGGATTCCCTCGGACATCGCCTTCATAACCCGGGAATCCATTTCATAGGTTATTTCAGGTTTACCCATGGGCCCATCCAGTTTCCGTGGTGTTCCCGCCGATCCCTCGGTAAAGCTTATACAGTAATACATGTCAGTATCGGTAAAATAATACTGCATGTCTTTATTCCAGCTTTTAAAGTTATGGGCAGTTTTTTCATGACCGTATTTATCAACTTCCTTTTCTAATATAAAAAAAAGCTCATCACTGTTTAAGCTCTCTCCATTGAGAAAGGGATACTGCTGTTCATTTTTCTGCCACCTGAAAACATTCTTTATATTTTTTACAACTGCCGTACCCATTCGCCTGAACCGTAGAGAAAACGGGATGCCGCGGGCATAATCCACAACAAGGCCGAGATCCTTTAGAGTGTCCGCCGCTTCGCTCAATCCAAGTGACGCAAGGGCATCAAGAGACTGAAGGCCTGTCGGGACATCCCATCCCCGGAGCCGATAGTAGTCGTCACGAAGCCCCAGGTAGGCGTTCCGTTCAACCATGCGGCCCACCATGGAAACAATGCGCCCGCCCCTGCCGGGAACGATGCACTCAGGATCGGCAACATGGGTCTCCAGGGGAGTATCATGCCATTCATCTGAAAGGAAGTCATCCTTTCGCGCCGCGTGACCCTCCCGCAGCAGGATTGCCCGCTGGAGGTTAAAGACCCGTTCGCCAAGAAGATAAAAATCTTTTTCTGAGAAAGGGCGCCCGAGGGCCGCTGAAAGTATACGGCTTTCAAATGTCGGATCACCAACATGCTCTTTGTCATTCGGTATGTCGATAAGGGGAAACATCCAGTCACAGAACCCGGCGCATTCTTTTGCCAGCTGGCGTTCCTGTATAAGCTTCGCCGCCATGGCTTTACCTTTAAGGGTCGTCATGTCTGCCGCTTTTTCACTACCCCAGAAGCGGGCTGCGATTTTACGAATAACATCACTGGAAATATGAGCCTCGGGAACCCCCTTTGCCCAGCTCGACCACTGGGAAAGAACAAGCCCCGCCTCATGGAGCTGCTGAATAGGCTCCCTGGTCTCAAAGGGAAAAAGAAGCGTGTTGACTGTACAGTAGCGGGGATCATAAGGATCAGTGCGGACATAGACCTTTTCCGCTTCTCCCCCGAGGCTTCGCCCCGCGGCCCGGGCCCCGAGGGATAAAATTTCTCCGAAGCCTTTACGAAGGGAAGTCATCTCAACAAGCCCTTCGACAAATTCAAGGCTTCCGACCTTATCAAGTTCAAGGCCGCTTTCACTTCCTTTCACAATGCCTTTACCATGACAGAGGAGAAGCCATTCGATGAGAGACTGAATTTCCCATGTATCTATCCCGTATTCATCACAGCTTCGGTTGGCAAAAAAGGGCACATCATTGTCTTCATTGTAATAGCCCCAGGCGTGATGCATGTAAAAAAACCGGGACTGGCACATGAACTTTCCCCGCGTGCCGTCGTCGGCGGTATACTTCACCCGAAGGCAGTGGGCCATGCAGCCGAAGCAGGGAGACTTTTTTGTCTTCGGACCCTGGGCCATAAAGTCGAGCCCCCAGACCTTCACATTACCCCGGTTATACGACCTGACAGTCTCTTCGATTTTTTTCAGGGCCTCCCGGTTATGCACGGGTACCTTTCGGTCGGTTCCCCTGACCGCAATGGCCTTCAGGTTTTTGCCCCCCATAAGGGCCCCCATACCGCCGCTGCAGCTCGCGTCACCGCTGGCAATTATCGTGGCCAGGGGCACCAGGTTTTCCCCTGCCGGGCCGATGACCATAAAGCGTGAACGTTCAGCTGTTTCAGAGACCAGCATCTCCATTGTTTCGCCGGTCTTTTTCCCCCAGAGGTGACGGGCCGATTTTACTGTAACCCGGTCATCTTCAATGACAAGATACACCGGTTCTGCAGCTTTGCCGGTCACCACAACGCCGTCCCATCCGGCGAAGCGGAGCTCAGAGCCAAAGGTTCCCCCGAGATTTCCGTAACAGAAATGCTCCCTCTCATGGTCGGTTACTCCCGGGAGAGGCGACTTCCCGTAGATGCCCCATCGGGATCCCCCGAGACCACCGGGTATGCCCGCCAGGGGTCCCATGGAAACGATCAGGCAGTTTTCACGATCGAAGGCCGAGGCATCAGGAGGGACCAGGTCGTGATAGAGGGCCGTGGCGGTTCCCCGTCCCCCGAGGAAAAGCTCTGAATAGTCTGATGTCTCGATTATTTCGGTAAAGGAAGTTGACAGGTCTACTTTTAATATTTTTCCCGCATAGAGAGACGGCATGGGCTTCTCCGGTTTTTCAATTTTACCGGCAGTATACCTGATGAATCAGAAAGCAGCAACAAAAAGTATATGCACTTCTGCCGCACCGGCGTTATGATAAACTGTTATGCTCACGAAAACTTCCTCTTCCTTTTTTCCAGAGAGAATGCGCGGTGTCCCGCACATCCTCTCTGGAAAAACCTTATCCCCCGAGAATCCGCTTCAGTTCTTTTTCTTCCTCTGCCATTTCACTGCTCAGTTCACGGCCGGCCTGAAGGGCCGCATGACGCTCTTTAAGTAAATTCTTTAAACGGCTGTGAACAGGCTTTGTAAGGGGGTATTTCCCGCAGGCGATAATGGCAATGACAATGAAAATGACCGGTACAAGTATAAATATTAAAAGCAGAACCAATAAAAATGCTGGAGTCTGGGTCTGCTGAACCGTCTTTGTTACCCCGTCAACAACCTTATCGACGGGAGGGATAAACCCGGCCCACTGCATACTGTTGCCCACAAAGAACATGACTATGGCCCCGCCGGTCTTTCGGAGAAAGGTAAAAATTCCGGAAAAAATCCCCTCCCGTCTCTGGCCGCTGAAAAGCTCATCGGCGTCCGGGACATCGGGAAACATGGCAAATACCATCACCTGGATACCCGCTGCCGCAGTGCCGAAAAGGGCTCCGAAAATATAAATTGTTTTTGTCGACATTCCCGCATGCATGAAAGGAATCATGCAGAAGGCGGCAATCCAGAGAAATCCTGAAAGGACATAGGTCTTCTTTTTTCCGATTTTATTTGCCACAAGCTCGGCAACAGGGATAGCGACGAGCATTGAGGCATAGACAGGAATAAGCAGGGTCATCATCGATGAAATACCGAGAGAATAATTAAGAAAGAAAATCGCCATAGCCATTACGGCATCCTGGGCCATAAAACCAAAGAGGTACATCATCACCACAAACCTGAAGGGTCTGAGGGAAAGGGGCTCAACAAGATATCCCTTGAGAAAATCTTTAACACTGCCGACTTTCTTTTTCGGCTCATTCATCACTTCAGGATCCTCTTCACAAAAGAAGAAGGTCGCCAGGTATGGAAGGGAAAAGAAAAGACCAAAGACGACACCCATGACCAGAAAACCCTTTGCCGGATCATCTTTATACATGACATCCACAAAGACATCCTTGGCAAGTACTCCCGCGAGGATACCCGCAATATTAGAAAATATCATTCGATAGGTTGAGAGCTTTGTCCGCTGATCATAATCTGAAGTCAACTCAGTGGCAAGAGCATTATAAGGGACCATGACCATGGTATAGACCGTTGAAAAAAAGAGGTAGGCAAGAAGTACAAATATAAATTTACTCCCTTCCTTCTGGAAACCTACTGGTGTCCACATCAGGACAAAAGAAATAAAGATAAGGATAATACCCGCGAGAAAATATGGCCTGCGGCGTCCGAAACGGGTTCGGGTATTGTCTGAGATGATCCCCATAAAAGGATCGGTTACGGCATCCCAGATCTTGCTGATCAGAAAAGCGGTTCCCGCGAGGGCGGGATTAAGCCGAACCACCTCAACAAGAAAGTACATGTAGTACATGGAGATAATGGTGGCCCCGCCGCCGCCGTAGATATCCCCCATGCCATAGGCGATTTTTGTCCTTAGCTTTAACTTCCCTTCAATCATTGCCCGTCTCCTGTCTGCAGATTTACAAGAACCCCCCAGTTCAAAATACCAGAAAAATATATTGAGAAGGAAGTGAACCGGACCGGTGGCATAATTGTGACCATGATACCGCAGGATGCAAGTGCTTTTTCATTTTTTGAGTTACTTTTGCGCAAAAAACTAGAATTTTCGCAAAAACAGGTAGGTTTGAGGCTATATGAGGGTTGTTTTATCAGCCCATGAGCTGACTGCCCGGACCAGGTTCGCCTCAGTCTCAAGTCTTACCCGGAGCACTTCAATATCGGGAAGAAAGGGCTGACAGGTTACCGTCCATGAAACCTTTGTCGATGAAAGGCTTTTCACCTCAAGCCGCAGGGCGTCATCAACTGCGGCGCAGGAAATGATCTGGCCGTCTCCTTCACGGTTACAATTCTCGAGCCACGGGAGGCTCTCCTTGCTGAATCTGATTATTTCTTCCCGGTTAAAACGGCAGGTATATCTCCCGGAAAAGGTTCGCGAAGAGACAATGACGAGAACTGACAGGTCACGAGGGGCCGGGGTTTCAGAATCATCGAGGTAGATTTCAATTGTAGAAAAGTTATCATCTATCTTAAGCAGGCGTTTTTCTTTTTTCATATCATGCACAGCTCAACTATCTTTATTCTCATCAGTGTCAGATTTCTTATACCAGTCCTTGTCGCCGTAGAGCTTTTCTGCACACTCTTCACAGATGCCGTGACTGAAGGTTGCCCCTGAATGCTCTTCGACATAGAATTCAACCTGTTTCCAGTACCCCTTTGTATCCCTGATCTTTTTACAGTTCGAACAGATGGGCAGCAGGCCGCTCAGGGTTTTAATTTTACTGGTCGCTCCCTTTAACTTTTTGATACTCGAGACAAGAAGGACCCCAAGTATAATGGTAAAACCAACACCGAAAAATATAAAAAGGCCATGAAAGAGATAGAGCAACTTCTTTGACTCGGCTACAGAGTCCCTGTAAACCTCAAAGGGGAGAGTAACACTAATGCCTCCGCGGATTTCTCCCAGTTTATATCCCTGCTTTGCGTGGCATGCCAGGCAGGGCTTTTCTGTAACAAGGGGCGCCATGAATCTGAAGAGACTGTCCTTTCCCTCTATTACCTGGCTAACTTCGGGGATTCCATCATTAAACCGCGCCAGGGCCTTTTCCTCCCAGGCATCGGGAGCATTATGAGGGTTGAGAGGCTTGAGACTGGTGATATGAAATTCCACAGATTTTTCCTTTTTCAATATATCAGACACCAGGCGGGTCATAAAAGCGGGATTAATCTTGGTCAGTTTCAGCCCCCCGGTGGTCACCAGGTCTTTCCGGGGATCAACGAGATAGGGATTCGGCTTTATTGTACCATCGAGAATCACATACACACCATTATGGACGGCATTCCATGTGCGGATCGATACGATTCCCATAAAAAAAGAGCGGCCGCTCTCGAGGGCGGTTTTCTCAGCCTGCCTGCGGCTGTTCTGAATATTAAAAACAAGAGAAGTACCGGTAACCACAATAATCAAAAGAATTATTATTCCGATAAAAAGCTGTGCCTGAGTTTGCGCCTTGAGCTTCATGGTGTACCGTTTAATATATTAAAAATATCTGTAATCATTATGTCTTCAGTATAACTGAAATCCCGATAAATACATTCTTTTTTTCAGGGTCATTCCGAATAATCGGGAAGTCCCCCTCCGGGCTGATTTCCACCCACTTATTCCATTTGGACAGAGAATGAACAGGGAGAAGCCTTATAGGCGACGAACGACATCGTCGCCTTTAAGGTCTAGATGCCGGCAAAGGGAAAAAGCTTCATCTTTTCCCGGGAAAGGTCTCCTTAATAAAGAAACTCGCCCCCAGGGCAATTGCCGCGCAGAGAAAAAGCACCAGAAAAGCCTGCTCATAGCCCTGGAGAGAAAAACCGCTCCCCGATTTATGATTATCGAGAATCCCTCCGAGAACCTGCTGAAAGACCGCCCCTCCCGCAAAGGGAAACAGGTTTATCAGCCCCGTACTGGTTCCCGCCATATGCACAGGAAAAAGTTCTTTGTTGGAAGTAAAGGCGATGACTACAACGGCGCTGGTAAATACTCCCATAAAAAAACAGAGGGCATAGAGTGCCGCGATAGACAGACTTCCGGTACTGAAGGCGAGAAGACCGCTTATAAAAAGATTTATGATACTGGCTGCAATGATAATCTTTTTTCTGCTTTTAAATACCCGGTTTGAGAGAATGCTTAAGAGAGGGCCCCCGACAATCATGCCGATGGCAAGCATCGAAAGTATACGTCCCGCCTCTTCCTTTGCCACACCGTAGATGTGCATCAGGTACGGCCCCCCCCAGAGCCCCCCGAAGGAAAAGAAAACCGCAAGGGTAAAGAAAAACCAGGTGCCCAAGATCCAGAACCTGAGAGAGGTCACGACAGTTTTCAGTCCCCGGCCGAGAGAACTTTTCTTTTTACTTCCTTCACCATTTTCAATAAGCGGCGGGTATCCTTTATCAGCGGGTCTGTCCCGGACAATCAGCCAGACCAGGCCCGACAAAAGAAACGTAAAGGCCCCGACAATGAGAAAGGAGTTGCGCCATCCCGTCATACTGCTCAGGTATGCCAGGGGTGCCGTTGATGACATCGAGCCGATACCCCCCATGGCCATAAGAATCCCCATCATCGTCGCAAACTCACCGGGACGAAACCACTCGGCCAGCACCTTCAGGGTGGGGACAAAAAGCATGGCGACGCCGATGCCCACCATCAGTCTTCCCGCAAGGGCTGTCGGCACTGTGTCGGCAAACCCGAGAAGAGCGGAGCCGAAAACCGCAATAAGAAAAAAGAAGGTAATGGTTTTCCGGGGCCCCCATGAATCAGAAAGAAGCCCCGCAGGAAGCTGCATCACCGCGTAGGGATAAAAGTAGAGAGCGCCGAAAAGTCCCATAAGCTTTCCATCGGTTTTCAGATCCTTCATCATATCGACGGCAAGCACGGCGGTACACTGACGGTGAAAATAGACGAGTATATATCCTGCCGCAAGAAGCCAGAAAATATACCAGCGGTACCTGGCGGCTTTTTTAATCAGATCATTTTTTTCATTCATCGGTTCCCGGTCCCTTATCCATTTTGAGAAGCTACTATTGATAATTTTTATCAGGCGTGCAAGACTTTTTCACAACGCTGAATTCTTTCCCCTTCAGTTTTAAGACACGGGGTGAGGAAGTTAATCTATTGACAGAAGGGGCAAACCATGAAAACCTGAAAACATTCCAGTCATCAAACCGGAGGAGCCTCTCATGTACATCTACACCATACCGGGAATCATACTGTTTGTATTTATTTTTGCATTTACAAAACCCTTCAAGAGCAGCATGAAGCCCCGGGGAGGAATCCGGATAAAAAATTTCATCGCCTGGCTGATGATCCGCCTCGGAAGTCAGCTCGAGGAGAACCGGCGAAGCCTTGAACTCATCAACCAACGGGTTCCCGTACCGGAAGAAAAAGACGAAGAAGACTACAATGATTCCTTTGTCTTTGAGGGAAGCGACAAAGCAGGAAACCTTTTCATGACCCGCCTCGGTTTTAGAAACGGAGGCCGCCAGGCAGAGGTGTGGCTCTGGTTGACCCTTGATGAGAATAAATACAGCATCCCCGTTGACCGCGTTGACCTTACTCCTGAAAAGGATACCTTAATCAAGGCAGGGGGCCTCACCTATACCTGCCTCGACCCGCAGAAGGGTACATGGCGCATTCAGTACGAGGGCCCCCTTGAACCGGGCATTGAAAACTGCAGCCTCGACCTCACCTATGAACCGGTCTCAGAGCTCTACCATTCGGGGATACATATGAATGCCATGACCTTTGCCCGGTCTATGGCTGAAATGCCCTGGTCACGGGAATACTTTCAGCGCCTCAGGTCAGAAAACCAGTGCCGCATCGAACAGGGAGGCCGACTGAAAGGTTCGATACAACTCAACGGCGCAGAACGTTCTATTGACATGCTGAGCATCCGGGATCATTCCTGGGGAAAACGAAACTGGACCTACATCAACCGATACATCTGGAACATTCTTTCTTTTGAAGATGATATTCTGATAAATAATAAAAAGTACCGGTACTGTGTCTACACTACGGTAAATTACGGCATCAACTTCAGGCATCTCGTGAGCGGCTGGATCGGAGGCCCTGACTCAGTGCTTCCCATAGTTAAAGCCTCGGACATGACAGAACTGGGAGAGGAAGGGGCCATACCGGGAGAGTTTACCACCAGCTTTCAGGCAGAGGGGGGGCCGGTAATGCAGCTGAAGGTACGGCGCTCCCCGGTTGAACATTCATGGTTCACCCAGGAACAGCGTTTTGAAATATGCGAGGCAGCCTGCTCAATTGAGCTTGATGGGATCAGGGGCCACGGTATGTCAGAATTCGGCTATTCAAAAGACGGGGGATACAAGAGGGACTTCCCGTAGAGAAAGGACTCATTAAAAAATGCTTCAAAAGAAAAAATACTTCCTTTATCTTACAACAACACTGCTGGCTACTGTTTTATCTGCAGCCCTGATAAGCACAATTATCGACAGGGGCGCATCGGTTTCTTCAACAGAAGGCAAAACAATCCCTGTTCCCGGTCCCTGGGAATACCGATGGGGCGATTCTCCCGGAGCGGCCCTGGCTGCCCCGCAATGGATCATGAAAAACACTGATTCTTCAAAATGGATACCCTTGAAATCACCTTCAGAAATACCGGGCAAAAAGAAAAGCCAGATCATCTGGGTCAGAACAAGACTCCCCGAGGCCCTCTCCGGTAACAATCATTTATACCTTCAGGTTGTGCTGGAAGTTTTTGAAGTATATATGAACCGAAAGCTCCTGTACCGTTTCGGCAGCCCTGACATCTCTTCAGATGAAAATAAATTCCACGGATGGCCCTGGCACCTTATCGCCCTTCCGGCTGATTCGGGGGGAGAATTTATTTACTTCAGGATTTACTCAAGCCACCGTAAAATCGGAATTTTCGGTCCCGTCACCACAGGAAACAAATCGGCGATCATAGTTAAAATGATCACGGGAAACATTGAGCACTTTGTCCTCGCATGTATCTTTTTATTCATGGGGCTGTTTCTTATTGTTATCTTTTTAAATGACCTCCAGAACGATACGCGTATGGGGTATTTATCCCTGGGAATTTTTTCAATACTTGCAGGCCTCTTCTTCATTTCGAGGGCCGGTTCTGACATAAAGCAGTTAATAGAAAACAATCCCCTCCTCTGGAGTCACATAGAGATGATTTCTCTCTATTTTTTACCCACAGGTATCATGACCTATATCCAAAGGGTGGTGGATTACAAAAAACTGATATCAATTACCTGGAAGCTGCAGCTTGGTTCGGCAATAATTACAATTATACTGCTCCTTACCGGGATGGTTTCCCTCACATCAACAATCCCCTTTCACATGGTTTCTTTTCTTATTTGTATTGCGGTTATCATTACCTCAATTATTCAGTCAGCTGCAAGGGGTAACAGGAACGCCCGCTTTCTATTGATAATATGTTCTCTTCTTGCCCTGACAGCGATCAATGATATTCTTTTAACCCTGGGAATTATCAGGTATACGGTTCCGGTTGCCCACTGGGGAACATTAATTCTTATCCTGTCACTTGCCTTTACCCTGGGCACCAGGTATTCAGATTATCTTAAAAAGTTCACCGCAGTTGAACAGGAGTTGTCTCTGGCGGAGAACATACAAAAAGGGGTTCTAACAGACATCAGCAATCTCGGGCACCTGAAAAACTTTGAGATTGATTCTATTTACCGGCCCTTTAACAGCAAGGTCGGGGGAGACTACTATAACATTCAGGCCATCGATTCTTCATCTGTATCGGTCATGCTGGCCGACGCGACAGATCACGGCCTTCACGCTGCCCTCCTGACCATGCAGATAGACATAATGAACAGTCAAAGCATAGAAATTAGAAAGCCCCACAACCGCCTTCTTTTCATCAACAACTTCTTTGCGGGTTACAAAAAATCAGTGACAATCTTTCCAGCTTTTATCATGAATATAAGCAAAGAGACAATCGAATATTCAGCCGCAGGCCTCCATCAGCAGTTTCTGATAAGCCCCGCACGAAATAAAGTTATCGCCCTGAAATGCCCGGGGCGTATTGCCGGTTTCATGAAAAACTCAGAATATATTTTAAAAGAAGAAAAGATCTACCCCAATGATATAATTTTCCTTTTCACTGACGGCATAATTGATGAAACAACAGGAACAGGAAAGCGCTTCGGTACTGACGGCGTGACCGAATTCCTCGAATCGTGGCTTGAGGAGACCGGGGGCCGCGAACCCCTGAAGAGACTCAACAGCAGGCTTCTTTCTGCAGTCAGGTCTTTTACCGGAAGAAAAGTTTTTAACGATGACATAACAGTTATCAGCATTCGGAAAAGCTAGTGCCCCTGCATAATTGATATACAAGAAAATGCCAGGGAGTTCCAAGGAAAAACAAAGCTTTCCTGCTTTTCATTTACTTTGCTTCTCCAAGTATCTGGGCCAGCCTGCCGGCACTCATGGAAATCCTGTTGCCTACCGTTGATGTATTTTCAACAAAAAGAGAATTTTCCTGGGTAGTTTGATCCATCTCTGTTATGGACATGTTCACCTGGGCAATACTCTGTTTCTGCTCGCGGCTTATTGAGGCGATATTGGCAATATAAGAGTTTACTTCACCTACCGCATCGGAAATATTTTTAATTACTTCTCCGCTTCTGGTGACATGTTCTGTTCCGTTTTCAATTCTATCGATAGATTCCCGGATATGTTCTTCAATTTCCTTTGCCGCTTTAAAGGATCTCTGTGCAAGGTTTCGCACCTCACCGGCCACTACGGCAAAACCCCGACCGTGGTCCCCTGCCCGTGCCGCTTCGACCGAAGCATTCAGAGCGAGGAGATTTGTCTGGAAGGTAATTTCGTTGAGAACAGTCAGTATACCGGCAATCTTCTTGCTCGACTGGTTGATGTCGTTGATGGCCTTTACCGCCTCTTCAACCATGGCCACACCATCATCGGCAATTTTTGCCGCCTTCACAGCGAGTTCTTCAACATCATTGGTGTTGCTGGTATTCTGTTGTATGGAAGCAGTCGTTTCCTCGATGACAGCACTTATCTCTTCTATGGCCGCCGCCTGGCCGGCTGTCCGCATGGAAAGATTTTTGTTGTCATCGAGCATCTTTCCCGACAGATCCGCCAGTTCATCGGATACATCTCTCACGGTATTGAGAATATTCTTTAAATAATTCTTTTCTTCTTCCTGTTTTTTCCCCTCTTCAATTTTTTCAAGGGTGGCTTTGACAATGGTCAGCAGCAGGTAGCTGAGGAGGGCAAGAAAAACAATGGTTGCCACAACACTGACTATCAGGGTGATCTGATCGGCTCCTGTTATCTTGTCACTGCTGACAATGGCACCCAGACAAATAGCCATAACAAGACCCGAAGCGATGACAGTGGATGAACGGGAAGTAAAAACCGCGCCGATAATAATAAAAATATAGAGATAGTTTAAAGTGGAGGAGAGTCGCAATCCATTCTCATAAGGCGTCGTAAATACCTGGGCGCCCATAACAGCCAGGGATACATAGAGTACCAGGTTGGCGGTGAGCTCATACTTCCCCCCTTTCAATAGAAGAAGAGAGAGCAGACAATTGCCTATCAGAATGACACTACTCTGGGTCCTGAAAGTAAAAAAATCCTGTTTAAGAACAAAAACATTATTCAAAACAATCAATAGAATCAACACAGCAGCGATGATGAGAAAATAAAAAAGAACGCGGGTCCTTTGCTGCTTCATAAATTCATCATTTCGGTAGGCTTTAAGAAATCCAGTTTCGAATATTGCTTTCATAATATGCCCCTCCCGACAGAACATGAGCTGCAGTGTTATGCGAAAACAACACTCTAAACCAGAAAGTTACTGAATGCAAGTTTTTTTCCCGGGAGCGGCAGAGGGTGACTGGAGGAGTACTGAATTAAAAGATGATAAAGAACGGTCCACGCGCAGGCACGGCCTATTGTCTGATGCATCGATCCGGGAGATCACGGCGACCTTCAATGAAGAGAACATGTAACATGTAAAATGTGAATAAATCCCCCCTTACATGTAAATCGAGCACCAACAAAAAAGCCCCGGCTCTCTGCCAGGGCTTTTTACTAAAATTACTTCTTCTTTTTAATCCAGTTCCAATACGTTCTTGTTACACTCCCCTTGCTGCTAAAGGAGATAGATGCCTGTTCTTTTTTATTATAATAAGACCATGACTCGGTTCGATTGGGAGTCCCCTTTTTACCCACCGTCATGGTATACTTCGGTTTCACCTTCATGATCTTCGTTACCTGGTCTTTTGTCATACCGGAACGAATCTGGTCAAGTCTTCCTTTTATAAAAAATGATTTTTCCATCATCATGGTCATCATTCCATATCCGCTTGAGAAGGCTGAAAAAACATAGACGCTTCCCGCTTTGAGGGTGACAGTCGTGGTCCCGGACAGCCAGCGTCCGGAAGTATTTTTACGGTATCTGACCGTTACACGATGCTTTCCCGGTGAAAGATAATATTTCCCCGCCGGCTCAATGGTTTTACCGTCCATTTTAACCAGGCCCTGCTTATCGGTTTCTTTCATTTCAAATACACTGATCAGAATGAGGCTGGTATTTTTACTCAGCGCCGCATCATCTACACCGGTAAGATTAACCCCGTCAAGGGTCGCACATCCGACTGCTAAAAACAGAGAGGTAAAACTTATAAATAATATCCTGCGTATCATCACATCCCCCTTTTTATTTAATTGCATAATTTTACAGATTGCACAGTAAAAGAAAAGAACTTTTCAGTTTTTCCAAAGGAAGTTAAAGCCCTGCCAGGCTTTGAAAAATCTGCAGAATGCCGCCATTGTAATAGTCTTGACAATCTACTTTTATTCGATTCCATTAAAGCTATAATATACTTTATGGGGGTCTTATATGTCATGTTTCAGTATGCTTTTTCAGGGCTATGATCTTGTCCTTATGGGTTCACTCTCATGGGTCTGCATTGAAGGAATCCGCTTTATGGTTAAAAAATACAAGTAACCTGACAGTGGACATATACCGGCTCGACGCCTGAGCCGGCATATTATCCTTTTATAAATTTCATGCCCTGGTTTTGAGAATCTCGAAAGATCATGCACTGGATTTTTTTGCAACTATTCCACCCATTTGCCATTCTTATTGTATCGTAGAAAAACTTAAAAACTTTTCCCCTTCGGAAAGAATGATCATATACCAGAGGCCCTTCATGGAATACAGTCTTAAAAAAAGAGACCCTTACAGCAACCAGACGCGGACAGAAGAAATTTCAAATACCATAACCCATGCAATCGGGATAGGCCTAGCCATTACCGCCCTGGTACTCCTGGTAGTCTACGCGTCAATAGAAGGGAGCGCCATAAAAATAGTTTCCTTTTCAGTATACGGGGCCAGCCTGATTGTCCTCTACTCAATGTCCACGGTCTACCACCTGGTTACCACTGACCGATTCAAGAAATTTTTTCAGCTCATGGATCACGCGTCGATATATCTTTTAATTGCCGGTTCATATACTCCAATAATGCTGGTTGCGGTACAGGGGGCCTGGGGCTGGTCTCTTTTCGGTGTATTATGGGGACTGGCTGTAATCGGTATTTTCTTTAAGCTGAAGTTTGTCGGCAGGTACGAAGTAGTATCTACTGTGATCTATCTGGCCATGGGGTGGCTCATTGTAATTTTCTCATATCCCATTCTCTCCTACCTGACCCCCATGTCCATGGTCTGGCTTTTCATCGGAGGGGGGGCCTACAGTATTGGAACAATATTTTTTCTCTGGGAAAAACTTCCCTTTCACCACAGCCTGTGGCACCTCTTTGTTCTTGGAGGAAGCATCAGCCATTTTTTTTGCATCTTTTTTCATATACTGCCGGGCAATTAAAATAATTAATCAATTGACACTCTCATATTTTCCCTTATCCTTCAGCGTGATTTCAGCCTTACAAACTTTTTCTTATAAAAAAGTTTATTAAAACCAGGATAGCAGAATATGTCAAAACCCAGAACCTTCATCGTCAATTCGGTAATACGCAGAGCTGTCAAAAGCAAACTCGCTTCCCTGGAGTTTGAAGGAAAAAATCTTGAACGAGTTCGAAGAAAAACGGAAAAGCTCGGAAAGATGTCAGTTCTTTCAAAAGCCGTCGACATAACAGAAACCGACTGTGATGGAGTCAGGACAGAACTTTTTCAAAAAGACAAAGAAAAACCATCAGACAGGGTCATTCTCTACTTTCACGGCGGAGCATATATTGCCGGGTCACCTCAAAGCCACCAGGACATGACGGCACGCCTGGTTCTAAAAACCGGCATTGATATTTTATCCGTCGACTATCGGCTGGCACCGGAACACACCTATCCGTCACAGCTAAATGAAGCCATTACCGCATACCGCTGGCTGTTAGACAAAGGTCACCATGCCGAAAAAATTGCCATAGGCGGAGATTCAGCCGGGGGCAACCTGGCTCTTGCGACATTTCACAATATTAAAAAGAACAAACTTCCCGTGCCAAAAGCCGGTTTTTGCCTCTCTCCCTTAACAGATTTACTTGCAACAGGAGAATCCAATAAAACAAACCTGCGAAAAGACCCGATGATTCCCGGAAATAGAATCTCTGATCTCGCCGAGGCCTATGCCCCGGGAGAAGACTACAGCGATCCTTTACTCTCGCCGCTCTATGGTGATTTCAGCGACTTCCCTCCCATGTATTTCACTGCCGGCTCTACTGAAGTTCTGAGAGATGACACGCTTCGAGTAGTGGAAAAATTAAAAAAAGAAGGCATTGACGTTACCTGTGTTATCAGAAAAAACATGCCCCATGTATATCCTTCCCTCGCGGCGATCCTTCCCGAAGGAAGAATGGCATTACGTGAAATCAGCGATTTTTTAACAACACACCTGCCGGCCTGATTCAAACAATTGGCAGGCTCACCAGAGCATCAAGAGGTCAAATTACTCTTGACGCATATGATAAACCTTTTCCAATTACAGAATCTTTATAAACCGGTTAAAAAACATGAACACAGCATTATCAGAGCGGGTACTCGAAATCCTCGAATGGCCCGCTATCTCCCGGGAAATCGCTTCCCGGTGCATGACCTCCCCGGGCAAACAGGCCCTTGAAACCCTGAGCCCCCTTGAAAAGGAGGAGGCCGAAAACCGCATGGCCATCATAAGCGCCCTGAAAGAAAGCAGCGCACTGGGAAACCCGATAGATTTTCCCGGAATCAATGACATTTCCCCCCTCCTTGACCGTACCGAAAAAGAAGCGGTCCTTCTATTAGAAGAACTCTTTGATGTCCGAAGATTTGTCACCGGCAGCGCCCGGGTGCGGGGCTTTCTCAAAGAAGCCGCCCTGGAATACCCGGTGCTTCGTCCCGAATATGAATCCATCCAGGCTCTCGAGGTTCTGGAAGAAAAGCTTCTACCCGCCCTGACTGATAACGGCGACCTGAACGAGCAGCGTTTCCCCCAGCTGAAAAAACTGCGCCGCGGCATCATTGATACCCGGGGTGAAATTGAAAAGGTTCTTAATAAACTTATCACTACCCCGTCCCTTGAAAAAGTTCTCCAGGAACGGACCTATACCACCTCAAGCCAGCGCTACGTGCTGCTTGTTAAGTCAGGCATGAAAAACAGCCTCAGCGGGACAGTTCATGACATTTCTTCAAGCGGGCAGACTGTGTACTTTGAACCTGACCAGGTCAAAGACCTCAATAACCGCTACATCATGCTTGAGCTTGAACTGCAGCAGGAGATCTACCGGATACTTCGGGACCTCTCCGGTGAAGTAGCATCATCGGCCAGTGAGCTGCGGGTCAACCTTGCCATTATCGGTTACCTCGACTTCTGCAACGGGGCTGCCCGTTTTTCTGCTGACACGGGAGGCAGCGCGCCGCTGTTAAAAGAAGAGGCACTGATCGATTTAAAAAAAGTTCACCACCCCCTGCTCTATCTGAAAGACCCGGGCGCAACAATTGCCAATAATGTTGCCCTCGGCATAGACTACTCTGGCATCATAATTTCCGGGGCCAACACGGGAGGAAAAACCGTACTGTTAAAAACCGTCGGTCTCGCTGTTCTCTTTACCATGCTTGGCCTCCATGTCCCGGCATCACCCGACTCCTCCATGGGAATTTTTTCATCAATACTTGGAGACATCGGTGATGACCAGAACCTTGAACAGTCTCTCTCTACTTTTTCCGGACAGATTGTTATCATAAATGAAATGCTTGCACGCTCTGACGATCGAACCCTTGTGCTCATCGATGAAATAATTGTCGGCACCAATCCACGCCAGGGATCTGCCCTTGCCCGTGCCATTCTCGAATCAATGGCAGAAACAGGAAGCCGTATCATGGTCACTACCCACTACGCCGAACTGAAAGAACTCGCCTCTGAGGACAGCCGCTTCACCAATGCCTCGGTCTCCTTTGACCTCGACACCCTCAAGCCGACGTATAACCTTATGGTCGGTCTCCCCGGGGTCAGCTACGCACTGGAGATAGCCCGAAACTATGCAATGCCCGAGGCGGTCCTTGAACGTTCCCGCGAACTGATGGACAGCAGCGATCTCTCTGTAGAGTCTCTTCTCGAGGAGACACGCCGCTACCGCCAGGAACTCGAAGAAGAACGGCAGCGTGTTCAGCATTTAAAGGAAGATTTCGCCCGGCGTGAAGAGAAGTTTCAAAAAAAGAACCGGGAACTCGAACGCCTCAGCGAGCGTCTCAAGCGAAGCGAGGGCATAGACTTTCTCGAAGAAATAAAAAAATACCGCGGACAGGTTGCCGATAAAATACGCGGCCTTCAGCAGGCTGACCTGAAAGAAGCAGGGAAAATCCAGAAAGACCTTATCGGCCTTGAGACCTCCTATACAGAAAAACTTCAGACCCAGGACAAAAAAGAGGCGGGTCGCGAACGCATGCCCCTGTCACCGCACAAGGCATCCCCGGGGGGTAAAGTATACGTCGCCTCCCTCGACCAGCATGGAGTCATTGAAAGTATCGAAAGCGACGGCTCGACGGCTGTCGTGCTTTTCGGCGGAACCATCAGGTCCCGCTTTAAAATCGAAGATCTTCATGAGGGGGGGGGAAGTTTTCCCGCCCCGAAAAAAAACACAGCCCGGGAAAAAAACCGGGGAACAAAAAAAACTGAAATTATAAGCAGTGAGAAGATAATCCCCAACACTATTCAAACCAGCTATAACACCATAGACCTTCGGGGCATGCGGGTCGAAGAAGCGCTCAGGCGCATGGAATCAGATCTCGACGGGATGCAGCGCGACAGCATCAGCGCCGCCGTTATTATCCACGGTCACGGTACGGGAGCCTTAAAAAATGCCGTGCGGGATGCCCTGAAGATGTCAATCTATGTAGCCGACTTCCGCCCCGGAGAGGCGGGCGAAGGAAGTGACGGCGTCACTATTGCCCGCCTCAGGCAGTAATAAATATCATGAGTCGTGAATAATAATACTCATCAGCTCCGTTCGGTTCCGCGCTCCCGCTTTCTGAAAAACATTACTCACATGGGTCTTCACCGTTGGAAGAGAAATAGAAAGATCTTCACTGATTTCAGCATTACTAAAACCCCGTATAATTAACTCAACAATTTCATTTTCCCGTTCAGTCAGATTATATTTACTCACAAAATCAGGAAGCGCAACAGCAGAGGGTCCTTCGGCCAGCATCTCATCGGGTATAAAAAGATAATAACGCACTGAGTAGTAAATGGCCACGAGACTCCAGACTAAATACATAAGGGGCACAACAATAGACTGGGTGATACTCGAATCAAGGGTGGAAACCTCCCGGGGGAGGACAAATTCAAGAAAAACTCCGGAAAAAACAATAACAGAGAATACAATATAAGTTCGGGCCATTTTTTTCAGGAAGTCATCCATCAGGTGGTGACGATACACCATGGCGATAATTATAGAATAGACAGCAGCTACAATAAATACAGCACTAAAAACATACTGAGAATAATGATGAAGTAAAAATTTGTATGAGGACATATCCCTGATGGGGAAAACAATAAGCAGAGTCATATTAGCAGAGAGAGAGATGAGAGCCAGTGAAAAAAAGACAAAATTCACCTGCTTCCCAAAAGGTACTTCAAAAAAAGCATGAATAAAGGCGGGAAGCAGCACCAGGAACATATGCAGGGCTATAATTCCGACAATAACCATGGTCATCAATGCCGCCGGAGAAATATCTGCAATATTATGAACCGAATATGAATACATTGAATAGCTGAAAAGCATAATAGTAAAAACAAAGAAATAAGGGAAAAAATACCGGTAATTGTAATAGTACTTAAAGGAGGCCCCCCGTTTAACATAAACAATAAGAGCGGGAACCAGGTAGACCATACCGGTACAGAAGGAGAGTCCCAGGGTCAGGATATATATATGGCTTTTCATGAAAAATCCTCAGGTATTTAATTTCGTATCCATCAATAGAGCATCACTGCCACTATCTGCAACACTTTTTTCTTTTTCTAAGGTTAATTTCTGAGTAATAGTACTCCATCATGAGTATACTAAAAATACGGCAGCCTTTATTTCAACTATTTACCCTTGACAGAAAGGGCCTGTCAGGGGTAATCCATATTTTAAAAAACGAATAACCGAAAGGAGGCCCCCTTGCTTACAAGAGGATATATACAATGCTACACGGGAAATGGAAAGGGTAAAACCACCGCCGCCCTTGGTCTGGCCCTCCGTGCCGCCGGCGCGGGAATGAAAACTGCCTTTATCCAGTTCATGAAGGGACAGGTCTACAGCGAGCTGAAATCGGTCGAACTTCTCTCTGAACATATAACCCTCGAGCAGTACGGAAGTCCCCGCTTCTGCATGCCCGATGACAGTAACATGGAAGAACATCTTGACTATGCCCGCAGGGGGTACGCTCGTGCCCTCGAAATTATGCGGGACCCGAAATACAACCTCATCGTACTTGATGAAATTGTTACTGCCTGCACACTGAAACTGGTCACCCTTGAAGACATCCTCAACATCATCTCCATAAAACCCTATGACCGGGAACTGATTATCACCGGCAGGGGAGCGGCCCCTGAACTGATCAAGGCATGTGACCTGGTAACAGAGATGAAGGAAATAAAACACTACTACCAGCAGGGTGTTGAAGCCAGAACAGGAATCGAAAGCTGAGAAGGACAAGCGGTGAACAAAAACTTTTATCCGGTACTGCATGAGAATAAAGACCTTTCAATTGCCGTGATCGAAAGGACCGGTTCAGAAGAGCTTATCTTTTTTATTCACGGCCTCGGATGTGCAAAAGAATTTTTCATTGATGCCTGGTCCACTCCGGTACTCGAAGGCTACTCCCTGGCGGCTCCTGATCTTTCAGGTTTTGGAGAATCTTCAAAGCCCCCTGGATTTTCATATTCAATGGAGGCCCATGCTGAGGTCTGCCTCAAGGTTCTGAAAAACTTCCCCCATCAAAAAATACATATTGCCGCCCACAGCATGGGAGGCGCTGTCGGTCTCATCATGGCAGAAAGCCTTGGAGAGCGGCTTTCTTCCTTTATCAACATTGAAGGAAACCTTATCTCACCAGACAGCTCAATGAGTTCTCTATCAAGCACCCTTACAGTAGAGAAATATCACGAACACATGATCAGGCTTCTTGCCGATGCCACGGCTCCCCTCTCGAAAGGAGGCATCAAACTCTGGTATCACTATATACAGAAGGCGGGATCGATCGGGCTATACAGAAGCGCCCGGTCCCTTGCGGAGTGGTCAGGCAGCGGGAAGCTTCTTGAAATATTTAAAAAACTCATATGTCGAAAAATTTACATCCACGGCGATGCTAATGCTTCAATGCCGGCCACAAAACATCTTGAAGACATCCCCCGAATTTCAATACCCGGGTCGGGGCACTTCCCCATGAATGATAACAGTAATTATTTTTACCAGTCCCTGGAGGCTTTCTTAAAAAACGAATAATCATTTCGCGTTAAGACTGTTGATAAAACTGATAATTCCTTCAATATTTTCTACCAGTTCGGCGGCACCACGGGCAATGGCCACTTTCGGCATCCCGAATACCGCAGAAGATTTTTCATCCTGGGCTATAGTTACTGCCCCTGCTCTTCGAAGCTTCAGCAGTCCCTCGGCACCATCGCTTCCCATGCCGGTAAGAATCAGGGCGGCCATCTTTCTGTTTGCATAGGGGACAGCCGATTCAAAAAGCACATCAACAGAGGGCCTGAACAGGTTTACCGGTTCTTCCTGATTTAATTCAACAAAGAAACCCTCTTCATCTTTTCTCAAAAGGATATGATAATTACCCGGGGCAATAAATACATGCCCGCTGTAAATGCGGTCTCCATTTTCAGCTTCTTTCACGTACACCCGGGACATCTGGTTGAGGTGAGCCGCAAAGGCACCGGTATATTCGTTTGGCATATGCTGGGCAATCAGCAGGGGGGGCGTATGTTCATCGAGATTCTCCAGGATTGCAGAAAGTATATGCACTCCCCCGGTCGAAGATCCTACGAGAAAAATATTTCCCGGACGCCTTAAATTTTTCTGGGCTGCCTTTTCGGGGACTCCCCTGTCGGGCATCTGCATTTTCACTGAAAAGCCCCCTGCCTTTATTTAATAATGACAGTACAGTTAAATTCCTTTTTAACTATTTCTTTCTTTTCCCAGTGACGCTTGTACAGAAACTTTACATTCGTACTTCCTTCTTTGAGGGCCTTGAATTGAAAGATCTGAGTGTCCCATCCGCTGGTTTCCTGTTTTTCTCCCGTCAGTACATCAGAGCCGACCTGCTCGAGGTATTCACTGTCAATAGCCGCCTTCCAGCTGAAACCGGTACCGAGCTGTCCCAGGAGACGAATCTCAACAACTTCTCCCTTTTTGGCGTTAAAAGTTTTTCCACTCTCTTTTTCAGTGACAACTATGTCAGGGGTGATAGAACATGCTGACAATAGAACCAGTAAGCCCATACAGGCACAGGCTGCAAATTTTCTTCCTTTCACTTTAATCCTCCATCCCGGGGTTATCATATCTTTTATATCGTACTGTATATCGTATAATAAACTTTATTTCTTATTTTACTTATCCGGCGCAACAACTATCCAGGTTGCTCCGTAACCAATATTATTTGAACCGTATTCAACCCATACATATCCTTTATCTCCCCAGCGGGTTCCCCATGAATTTTTTACCAGCCATGCTTTCTTATTGTCATCCCAGCCAACAATCGTGATGGCGTGATTGATGTCCCGTGGACCGCTGGTGCGGGCATGCTCATCAAAGATACCGCTTCTATAGGCTTGAAAGGCGGGAGTAACTTTTACACACGCCCCCAGAGGACCGTACTTACAGAGGGCTTCTTTCATCTGCCGGTTTGTTGGGATGCCCGCGTCGGGTCTTACATATCCCCATGCAGCTACTTTGTATTTTGTCGGGAGACCTGTCCGGCAAACCGATCCTTTTCCCCGGTAGGGAGCCTTTCGCTCAGAAACACCGTGCTGCCGGGTAAGCCAGTAGAAGACATGACCGTACCAGCCGCCATTACAGCTTCCCGCATCTCGACCACGGCGGTCATACGCGCAGTCAAGAATCTGCTGCTCAGACATGTCGATAAGCTTGTTATTACGAATCAGGTAGTTGGCTTCAAATACCGCCGCTGACGTAAAAGCCCAGCAGCTTCCGCAGGTCCCCTGATGTTTTACCGGTGATACTTTCTTAGCTGCAAGCCATGAAAAGGCAACAAGGCCCGGTGTCGGCGCATTATTGATATCTGTATCAAGTTTCTTCTTTTCATCGAGACGTTTTTTTTGTTCATCGAGACGCTTTTTCCTTTCTGCCAGACGGCGCTGTTCCTCTTCACGCTTTTTCCGCTCTTCTTCGAGACGGCGCTGCTCTTCACGCTTTTTCTTCATTTCTTCAAGGCGCTTTTCCCGTTCTGCCAGCCGGCGTTCCTTTTCCAGCTGCTTTCTTCGGGCTTCTTCCTGCCGTTCTTCTTGTTCAAGACGCTTTTCTTCTTCTTCAAGATCGTCGTCTTCTTTTTCCCAGCGCCGGTATTCTTCCCGTTCACGCTTCCTTTTTTTCTTAAAAAGATATGAATACTTATGACGAAAAGACCGCCACTGCCGGTTTCCCCAGCCGTAACGAACCTTTGCGTCCTTTTCAAGATTTTCCGGATCTTCTGCACCGGTAATAGTCTTGATTTTATATTTCATCTGCTCATTCAATTCAACCCTGAATTTCAGATTTCTTTTTTTAATATCATCAAGCATCGCACGCATCAGGCGCTTGACTTCCTTTGGTCCGCGGCGTATCTGATCTCGTTCCTTTTCAAAACGCTCTCGTATCTGCTGTCTTGTCAATCCCTGGGCCCAGGATACAGAGTTCCATGTCCCGGAGGGGTCGTTCTTCATGCTATCACTGAAGGGAATCAGTGCGGAGATAAGAAGACAAAGAAATAATGCTGAAAATTTTAATGTGCTGCTTGTTTTCATGATACTACCTCGTAATCAGGTCGAATGGATCGACACGAATTATTATAAATAAAAATAGCCCTGTCAAAAACTGCATAGAGTAATAGTAACTAAAATATCATTAACGTAAACAATTTTTTTTCTACCCCCCTGGAATGGGTTCCTTTTTAGCTCCAATAAGGGACACTAAACGAGGTATAAATAATTTAATTTTTATACTCTTGACAGGATAGCGACCCTGCCGATATAAAGAAATAAATAGATAAAAAGTCCCTTTGGACGGGTTTTCAACACTGAGGTTGTATGATTAAGAGAATAGCGGCTTCATTCCTCAAAAGGTATGAAGAATCCGACTATATTCTCCAGCAAAAAGCACAGGTCCTTTTTTTCCTGATTAGTACGGTATTGCCCCTTGCGGCTGTACTTATGCTCTTTCAGGCTTTCCGGGGACACAACACGCTGGGGATACATATTCCTGTACTGACTATTATTTGCGCCGGTCTTATCGCCCTTGCTATTTTAAAAACCGGGCGGTACTCACTGGCAGTTCAGCTCTTCCTTTTTTCCCTGCTAATCAATATGTGGTTCATCCTCTTTTTTGACGCGAAGCAGCCAATCATAGCACGTCTTGATTCAATTGTATATATTCCGGGACTCCTGATTATGGTTCCCCTTTTAGTGCTGAAACATAGATTTAAAATAGTCCTCTATTACCTTATAAACATAGCTGTTTTTATTTATTATGTTTTTCACATCTGGAAACAGTACGGCCTTTCAGATTATCTTTACTGGGATTACCTGATTGATAATATCGTAGTTCTTTTTTTCATGGGTATTGTTTCTTATAAAATATTCCATATTAATAATGTTGCCGTCAAGGCTGCCGTGCATGCGGAGAATGAAATAAAAGAGAAAAACCGCAGACTCTCCATTACCAACAGGGCGCTTGAAACGGCAAATGACAATCTCCTCTCCTTTCAGGATGAGCTCCGCCGCAGTGAAGAAAAATACCGGACTCTGGTGGAAATGGCTGATGAAGTAATCTGGTCAGCTGACATCAAGGGAACCTGCACTTTCATAAACAGCACTGTTGAGCGAATCTATGGCTACACCCCTGATGAAATCATCGGTAACCATTTTTCAAAGTTTATGGACCAGGACCAGTCAGACTACCAGACAAATCTCTTCATTGACATGATGCAGAAAGATCTTTCATCAATCAGGTTCGATATCATTCACAGGGCAAAAGACCAGTCAGAAGTCCACTTCGTTGCGTCAGCAATGCTTCAAAAAGATGAAAAAGGAAGAATTACCGGAACAACCGGTACGTTCACAGATATCACCAGGCGCATTCAGGCCGAAAGAAAAATCCAGCAGCAGAATGAAGAGCTTGCCGCTTCAAATGAAGAGCTTGAGGCAATGAACGAAGAACTAATCTCATCACAAATGGAACTGATGAACAACCAGGAAAAACTGAAAAAAAATGAAGATGATATGCGAGCACTTTTAAACGCCACATCAGAAACAGTTTTTATGCTCGACCACAAAGGAGTACTGCTTGTTGCCAACCATTCCACCTCAAAAAGATTCAAGAAAGACCTTGCAAGCTTTATCAATACCAACTACTTTGAATATCTTAAAAAAAGCAAACAGGATGAACGGCTCAATGTTTTACAAAACGTAATTTCATCAGGAAAACCGGCACGCTTTGAAGATGAATATGGAGAAACCATCCTCGACAACAGCGTATTCCCCATCATCAATGAAGACGGAGGAGTCCTTCGCCTTGCTGTTTTCTCCAGAGATATCACGGTACGGAAAAAAGCTGAATCAATAATTAAAGAACAGAACCGACAGCTTGCCGAGTCAAATACCCGCTTTGAACAAATGAATGAAGAACTGGTCAAACGGCAGATTGACATACTAAACAGTGAATCAAGATACCGCCATCTCTATGAAAATGCCCTGGTCGGTATGACGACAACCCGTCTTACTGATGGCATGGTTCTCAAAATAAATGAAGTCGGCTTTCGACTTTTCGGATTTAATTCAGACGACGAAATCATCGGGAAACGGGCTGTCGATGAATTCTACTGTAATCCCGATCACCGGGAAACCCTCATCCATGAATTACAATCCCGGGGAGCCGTTCATAATTATGAAATAGAATTTAAACGACAGGATGAATCGACCTTCTGGTGCGAACTTACCGCCAGGGCCTACCCTGAAGAAAACCGGATAGAATCGGTCCTTGCAGATATAACAAAAAGAAAAGTTGCAGAAGATAATGTATATAAGCTGACCTTTTTTGACTCATTGACAGAACTTCCAAACAAGCGGATGTTCCTCAGCACCCTGAAAACAGCAATAATCAAATCTCATCGAAAAGAAAACAATGTCTTTGCCGTTATGTGCATCGGCATCGACCGCTTCAAGCATATAAATGATATGCACGGTACAACAATGGGAGACCGTCTTCTAAAAAGTACCGCCGAGAGACTCAGCAAAACTTTCCGCGGCGATGACCTGGTATCACGATTTGACGGTGACAAGTTCATGATTCTCCTATCTGAAATGGACGGGCCTGCCAGCATCCTTGATATTGTCCGTAAAACTTCCGACTCATTCTCTTCTCCTTTTTTAATAGATGAGATGAGCTTTAAAATCACAATATGCCTTGGGGTCTGTCTTTATCCCAATGATGGTGAGACAGCAGAACAGCTGATAATAAACAGTGAAACCGCAATGTATACGGCAAAAGAATTAGGAAAAAATTCCTATCATCTCTTTGATGCCGACCTGAACAGAGACCTGCTGAACCGGCTCAAACTTGAAAAAGAGCTGGCTGATGCGATTATCAAGAAAGAATTTGAAATGTATTACCAGCCAAAGGTTACCTTTGACGGAACCATCATCGGCATGGAGTCATTGATTCGGTGGAACTCCAGTACACGGGGTTACATATCCCCGGCAGAATTCATCAACCTCGCAGAAAAAACAGGCCTCATCATTGATATCGGGGCTCTTGTCCTCAGACAGTCGTGCCGGCAGAACAGGGAATGGCAGGAAAAGGGTCTACCTCCCGTAAGAGTATCGGTCAATCTTTCTCCCTATCAGTTCAGGCAGACTACAATTGTCGAGACAATCAGTGCAATACTCGAAGAAACAGGACTGGCTCCAGAATGGCTTGAGCTTGAAATTACCGAAAGCGGCATCATGGAAAATGAAGAGGACACAATTCAAAAGCTGAACAAGCTGCATGCCCTTGGAGTAACGATTTCAATTGACGATTTCGGGACCGGATATTCTTCCCTTGGAAAGCTGAAGGACTATCCGGTTGATACCTTGAAAATAGATAAACTATTTGTCGATGAGATTCCTCACAACAGCAAATCCCTGATGCTGGTGACAACGATAATAGACCTGGCCCACAATCTTGGCTTCAAGGTCGTGGCAGAAGGTATTGAAAATCACGAGCAGCTTGATTTTCTTGAAAAACATAATTGTGATTTTTACCAGGGGTACTACTTCAGCAGACCCATTTCTGCAGAAGATTTCTTTGAAATGCTTTCAGAAGGAATCACCACCAACTAAGAGGATAAGACCGGACAATCCCTGTCACTCTTCCTTGACGGTAATCAAAATCCCCGCGTTAAGCATCTCCAGGGAATGCTTAACCCCGAGATACCCCTTCAATGTTTCCATGAGATGTTCCCTTTCCCGATGAGCCTTCATTATTTTATTCCTGGTCCGGGTAATGGCACTGCGCATATCCTTACCATACCACTTCATACGGCTTTCCTGGAGCTCAAGCTTTTCTTCCAGTTCCCGGATTGTTCTACCGAAGGACTCCCGAACCTTTTCGATTTCAGGATCAACCTTAAAGTCGAGAGTGTCGCTCATGTCCATAATGCGGTCGCTTATTTTCTCTTGAAGCCGCCGGTGCACCTGGTCCATCAGGTCAGGCAGTCCGTTTGAAACTTCCTTTATTCCCCCTTCATAGCGCTCAGGGGGAATATCATAAATCCCTGTCTGCTCAACCGCTTCTCTTTCAATTTCTGCAAGTTCGTAACTCCCCGGAGACATGGAGCCAAATGCAGCAACGGTAAAAAGTTCCCTGGTAACCTGAACAGATGTAAACGTCACCAGGTAGTTGCAGACCAGTCCAACCCGCCCGGAGTCTCCCTTGATAATCCTGACGCCGGTCTCACCGGAAAATTCACTCCCCTGAACATAGGCAAAAAGCCTGTCAATTATGGGATGCCCAAAGGCGAGAAATTCAAGGTTTTCATTTTCCATGGCTGCCATGCTGTCAAAGGTGCCGTACTTCCCCTTTACCACCTCATCACTGTAGCGAACAGGAAAAAGATTATTGCCACGATGCCGTTTTGACAGATACTGAAGAGGAAAGGTGTCTTCTTCCTGAAGAAGTTCGACAAAGTGTTCGAGTCTCTGGTTCGTAAACTGCCGTTCTTTGAGAGTTATGCGGTAATATTCATCATAGTTGAAATCCATGCGGCTTGTAACGGTCAACTCTGAAAGCTTCTCGTAGTGAACCCGGGCCGCGTGAACCCGTTCATCAAGCTCCTGGTCTATGGCCTTTTCCTTTTTTCTTCCCGCAGCCATTTCCATAAAAAGATTATTAAGTTTCAGTTCATCTTCAATCTGACCGAGCATAATATCCGGTGGCCCTATTGATTCTTCAAAAAGCTTCAGTTTATGGGTAAGAACCTCAAGGACTCGTTCAGCCACAGTACCGGCGGTGGAAAAGTTAAAGATCATAACATCATTGGGCTGACCGAAACGGTGAATTCTTCCGATGCGCTGTTCAATTTTAAGGGGAGACCAGGGAAGATCATAATTAATCAAAACATCACAAAACTGCATGTTCCGGCCTTCACCCCCGGCTTCCGTGGGGATAATAATTTCTGCCCGTTCCTTGAAATCGAGAATGGCCTGTTCCTTCTCATCGGCACTCATGGATCCGTTAAAAACGACTATGTCATAACCCTGAAGCAGTTCAGCGAGATAATCCTGGGTAGTACGGAACTGGGTAAAGATAATAAACTTCTTTTTACCCCTTTTTTTCAAAGAAGCAAGAAGCTCAACGAGTTTCTCCCCTTTTTTATCAATGTCTATTTTTTCTGCGAGAGTAATAAGACGCCGTATCACCTTGAGTTCAAGCTTCAACTCGGCAACAGTCTTTTCAAGCGAAAGAACTGTACACGACTCAACTCCTTCGCCATCGAGCTCTTCAGGATCAAGAGAACTCCCCGATTCAGAAGGCAAAAAAGTACCTGACTCAGCTCGCTCAACCATACCATCCAGTTTCGCATAACGATTACGAAGAGCCCTTCCAAGGGCATGAGATGAAGAATCAAGGAGTTTCTGAAAAACAGTCATAACAAAGCCCACAGCCCTGTTCTCTGACTGAAGGGCCCTGTTAAACTCTTCTACTACATACCGGGTTGTTTCATCATAAAGAAGCCGTTCATCGGGATAGAGTTCAAATTTTATGGTACGGGCATGCCGCAGGGTAAAACCCCCTACCTCTTTTTTTGTTCTGCGCAGAACAACCTCAGAAATCTTATCCCGGAGAGAAGAGACATCAGCCCCCTCATGGCAGTAGTCATTACTAAAAGACTGAAAGGGCCCAAGGATATTTTTATCCACAAGGGAAATCAGGTAATAGAGTTCTTCAAGTCTGCCCCGGAAGGGAGTTGCCGAAAGAAGAAGCAGGGCCTTTGTCTTGGCGGCAACGATTTCCGCCATGACAAAGGCCTGGGTAGCACTGTTGGCATCACGGCGCAGACGGTGAGCCTCATCAAAGACCACCGCGTCCCAGGGAGTCTCTTTCAGATCTTCTCTAAAAGCGTCATTTTTCATAAAGTCGAGAGAACAGATAATCCGGTCATGGACCATCCAGGGATTACCCTTCTCACCCACTTCTTTCTGTGCCCTGTTGAGAGCCTTCCGGTCAATGATAACAAATTCTTCATTAAACTTGCTTTTCATCTCATGCTGCCACTGAAAAAGAAGCGATGCGGGACAGGCTATCAGAATCCTCTGGTAGTTATACCGGTAAATCAGTTCTTTCAAAACCAGGCCGGCTTCAACAGTTTTCCCCAGGCCCACTTCGTCGGCAATGAGAAATCGCTGTTTCAAAGAATCTACTATCTTATAGGTACTTTCGACCTGATGGGCAAGTATCCTGGTTCTTGAATTCGAAAGAGAAAGAATCTTGTTATTGGCATAGGCAAGGGGTAGAAGGTATGCCTCGGTCTTCAGGTAAAACCTTTTACCCCCTTCGAAGGGATAAAACTGAAGCCGGTTTAAAATTTCCGCTTCTCCCGGAATTGTCTTTTCAACCGGGTCCCTGTCATCAACATCAGTACCCTGGGAAAAAAGATCCAGTTCTGTTTCTCTTAATTCTGATTTCATCAAGTCCAGTATAAAAGGAAGTATTGCGTTCAGCCGGGTTCCGGATTATTACCGGGTTTTGCCGGGAAAATAATAACCCCCTCACAGAAGAGGGGGAACGAAAGAAAAATTACATGTCTTCAAGCGACATAATCATTTGGAATAAGGATTTTTGCAAGTCTTTTTTTAAGTCTGCAAAACCGTCGGCTCGTCACTCCAGAGGGGTTTCAGCCGTTCCCGTACCGCATAGTCTATTTTTCTCTGTATCGCTTTCATCCTGTATAATGAAATATTATTTTTAACGCTGATATCTGCAAGGGTCGATCCCCTGAGGGTCATATCAAGATATATTTCCCTTTCTTCAGCCGGGGATTCACCGATAACATCGTAGAGAGTTTCGATAATTTCCCCCTCGACACAGGCCTCTTCCAGCTGGCTGCAGAAAATATCATCAACAACCGTCTCCTGGTAATGGAACTCCATTAAACGCTTAATCTCAACACTCTGTCGCCGGCAGTAGTCTGTAGCAATATTTCTTGCAACAGTGAGAAGATAATTTCTCTGCCGTGAAGGGTTATCCGCAAGCATTACCCTGTTTTTATATACCTTGAGAAAAGTTTCCTGGGCTATTTCCTCACACAGAGCATAATCATAAAAAAAACGTTTTAAAAATACCGCTACGGAAACAAAATTATTGCAATATAAAAGATTGAAATATTTTTCAAATGCCGCATTATAAGACTCCATAACTCCCCCTGATGGTGTATTATCACAGGCCGACAAAGTTCCGCGGGCCCTCCCGGCCTGTTCTATAATACCAGCGTCCCAGGGGGCTCAAAAATGACAAAAAATTTATTTACATATTGATTTTTTATTTTAACACTGGTATTAAAATACAAGACACTGACAAATATGAAGAAAATAACATGAAATCATTCCGAATTATACTCATTCAAAGCCAGCTTGGAATTCCAATCACGAAAAGAGAACTTGATGAAATAAGGGCATTCAAACCTCACTTTGTCTGTTTTCCCGAGTATTTTTTCGTCAGTCAGCACCTCAATACCATGAACCAGACCAACCATAACCAGAAACTTCAACTGAAGCGAATGCGCACTCTTTCGAGGGAACTCGACACGGTCATAATCGGGGGAACCATGCCAGAGCTGGAAAGCGACAGGGTCTACAACAGCTCATTCGTTTTTGACCGGGGAAAGCTTCTCGGCTCATACCGGAAAAATCATCTCTTTTTTCCAGAAGTGGGGAAAATCACCCCCGGCGAATCCTTTAAAACCTTTACTGCTTACGGCATCACCTTTGGCGTTCTTATTTGTGCCGATGTATTCCACGATGAAAGTTTTGATTTCATGAAAAAAGAAGGGGCGTCCATTGTCTTTATCCCGACCTTTTCACCGCGAAAAGAAGAGACAGCAGAAGTCAAATTTGCAAGAGACCGGGAAATTTATGTTCGGGGGGCAGGCCTTGCAGACGCGGTACTGGTCAAGGTGTGCGGAGTCCCCTCGCCCTTCAAGACCTTTCTTCAGGCACGAAGCCTTGTTGCGAACAGTGAAAAAATCCTCTTCAGGGTACATCCTGAAGAGGAAGAAAAATCAATGATCATCAGACACGAAATCGTGCTATCGCCGGATAAAACCGGCCCATTTCCCAAAGGAAAAACAGATGATACAACAAATTGAAAATACTTTTCTCACTCCTTACCTGGAGAATGATTTTTTAACAACTCTACGGGCCCGAACGCTTCTCTACTTTAACCTGATTCTTATTTCGATTATGCCAGTGATGCTAATCCTTTTGAATGTACTTATCAGCCGTCCTCTCTTTTCACTGTTAAATATTGTTCTCTCGATGATTATCATAACCGCCGCATTATCCCTCGGGGCATTAAAAAGGGGACACTACTTTCTTGCGGCAAACTTGATTGTTATAATTATTTTTACCGCCTACAGCATATACTCAATTTTCGGAACCAAGCAGCTTTCAGTGGGAGCAGCTGTATCAGGCCACCATCTGCTGATCTTTATAATTTTCAGTGCCCTTTTCTGCGGACGGACAACAACCCTCACCGTTTCCCTTGCGGCGCTGGCCGTAGCCATTACCGGCCTTTCAATTACCGAACAGCTGACCCGAAAAGAGGCCGTTACAGTGGGAATAAACCTTTCTTTTGATATAATCGTAACAGCCGTGCTCTGCTACCAGCTGATCAATATCAATCGAAAAACCAGGGAAAAGCTGAAAAAAGAAGCAGACATGCAGGAGTACTACGAGGCGATACAAAATCTTCTCGCATCGGTCAAGGATATCGCCCAGGTTCTCGCCTCATCATCATCTGAGATGTCTTCCACTTCCCTCACCTTTTCTCACAATGCCCAGGACCAGGCCTCGTCGGCTGAGGAGATTACCGCAACCGTTGAAGAGCTTTCGGCGGGACATGAAAATGTCGCCCGAAGCACCGAGCTGCAGAAAGATAAAATAACTTCACTAACCAGTGAAATGGAAGCCCTCTCTTCCCTCACCTCTGACATGAACTCAGGGGTAAAAGAGGCACTCGGTGTCGCCTCATCGATTGCTGACCAGGCGCGAAACGAAGAACAGGAACTGCAGCAGATGCGTACCATAATGCACCAGATAAATGAACGCTCTCGGGAGATGACCAGCATCATCAGTATTATAAACGACATATCTGACCAGATAAATCTGCTGTCTCTCAACGCGGCAATTGAGGCGGCCCGTGCCGGTGACGCGGGAAGAGGATTTGCCGTTGTTGCCGATGAAATTTCGAAACTCGCCGATCAGACAACCAGAAGTGTTAAGGATATCGACACTCTCATTAAGGCAAGCGAAGGGGAAGTTAACCAGGGGATTGCCAGTGTCGAACAGAACGTCATTATGCTTACCCGGTTTATAGAGGGCATCACTTCGATCAACCAGGTAGTCGTATCACTTTCTGAATTCATGGGGCGTCTCAGCACATCAAACAGCAACGCCAATTCCATTGCCGGGGAAGTTGACAGCCATGCGGTAATCATCCGAAACGCCACAGCTGAGCAGAAAACAGCAACCGCGGAAATAGTAAAAAGCCTGGCTGTAATCAATGAGCTGACCCAGGCAAATGCCACAGGCGCAGAGGAAATGGCCGGGGGATCCGAAGAGTTGTCAGGACTGGCCGACCAGCTTCGCAGCCAGGTTAATAACTTCTCATACAAAAAAGACTGACACTGTACTCTCCTCCCTGAATCATCCAGAAGGGCTGACTTTCACGAAAGGTGGCGATGTCCCAAAAGCGACGAACGGCATCATCGCTTTTGGGTCTGCAAGTAAAAGTAGAAACAGACAGCAGTCCGGTATAATATGATGCCAGCAGCCGGCCCCGATGCCCTTCGTCGCCTTTAAGGCTTCAGGAAGCCGGGGGGGGGCAGCCTTACCCTTCTTCGATTGCCAGAGCAGTCTGTTTGATCAAATAGCGCATGAGAAGATCCGCGTCGATATAATTCAACTGTACGAGTATAATTCCGAGAGGAGTGTTCCCCCGGGTCTTTTGAGTTTTCAGTGCTTCCTGTAGCTGCTCTTCACTAATTTCACCATTCCCGGTAAGAAGCTCCCCGAGAGGAGGCACCCGCTTTTTAGGATGCTCTTCTATTACCATTCCGGTCTGAATTTCAAGATATTTAATCAGCGTATCCATGGTAATAAAACCAAGACGAATCAGAATGACCCCGATAAGATTTTTCTGATCCCTCCCGCTCTGCTGCAGAGCAAGGGCTCGTTCGAGTTGTTCCTCGGTAATTATATCATCGGCAATAAGCATTTCACCAAAAGTTGGGATTCCCATATGTACCTCCGTTTACATTTAAAAGCTATTAATAAGAGAAAGAAGTTTCTTTTCGAGAACCTCAAGGCTGTAAAACCTGCGGGCCAGGTCATAGTTTTTTTCTATCCCTTCAAGTCTTCTATCTTGAATATACAAAAATTCCTCCACTTTTGCAACTATTTCCCGGTTTATCAGGCCATCCATGAGACAAAAATCGAAACCCACCGATTCGATGTCACGAATAAATACAGGATACCGGTTCACCAGAAGGGGGCGGCGGTAATAGACCGTTTCGAGAAGAGCATTGCCGAAACCTTCATATCCTGATGGATAGGTTACAAAATCAGCGGCGCTGTAAAGGCTTCGAAAGGAGAAGGAAGTATTTCTTCCCACCGCGGAGACGCTGTCATCAATACAGGAGAGCTCAACATGCCGCATTTCGGCATAATCCCTGAGAGCCGCCAGGTATTCGCTTCCCTCATCACCTGCTGAATGGGAGGTTACCACCAGGGGCTTTTTCATTTCCAGGGCCGCGGCCAGATCAATGGCCCGTTCGATGCATTTACGGGGAACGATACGTGTCGGCTGAAGAATCATCGGATCACCTTCAGCTACTCCCGCCATTCTGCGAAGAGAAGTTATTTCTTCAGCTGAAGCTTCTTTCGGGGGATTGGCAAAATCATATACATTAGAGATAAGAACCGGGGCAACACCGCGCCGCATGGTCAGATTCTCAAAGGCTATTGAATTGATAACCACGTGCCTCATCGAAGGCAGCACGGGGGGAAAAGCCGCGGCAAGAAAATCATCGGCGGCACCATTGAGAAAACGGTCCCGTTCCCAGCTGAAATCATGATGATGGGCGATGGTCGGGATGCCGGTCTCAGCGATAACTTCCGTCACCGCGAGGCCCAGGGGAACATTCATTGGTATCGCAAGGATATTCTCAGGAATAATACAATCGAGTTCATATTTTTCAATAAAACCGTAGAGTTCTTTTTTTAACACCTCACGGTACCGATGTACTTCAGCGGTTATAGAGGCGGTACGGCTTTTACTTCCAAACAATCCCTTCTGAAGTTCAGCTATCGACGGATCAAAGAAATGGGCGGCGGGACAGGTATGGGAAACCTCGGATGGCTGATCAAGTTCACCGGCAAAATAATAGCACCGAAAGCCATTTCGCTCGAGAACAGCAGCCCATTTTGAAATTTCAAGGCTCACCCCGTCGGTCCCTGATATACGGGTAGAGATAAAACCAATATTTTTTATAGTTCGGGTTGTCAAATCTGCCTCCACCTTATGATTTAATCTAATGGTTAATTACCTCGCGGCCGCCCCGACGTCAAGGAAAAGAGTTATTGATTTCTTTACAAACCCGGAGTAAAATAAATTTGACATCAGCCCGCAAACCATAACAATAACCATAATAAAAAAAGCAAAACAGGCTAACACTGGAGTCACTTCATGAGAATTAAAGATTTTCTTTACGGAATCAGGGGCACTATTCTTAAATATATGGCTGTCGCCTCTATTACCCCCCTGGTTGCATCGCTGCTGATTGTGTACCTTTTTGCCCGGTCTTCAACCCTTGATCAGGCTGAGCAGACCATGCACAATGCCATGGATAATGTTAAAACCATGTGCAGCATCCAGAATAAAGATATTGACAACCTCCTTATGAAGAATATCCGAGATGCCTACGGCACCGCAAGAAACGTATTCGCGGTTCATAAAAACATCAAGATCAACCGAAGAACCACCGCAGTAAAGGTAAAAAACCAGGCAACCGGAAAAGTCGATAAGATTAAACTTCCTGTTATGACGTCAAACCGGGGGGCCTTCCTGCGCAGCTACGGCACCGTTGACACAATAGTTCGAAAAGTTCCCAAACGGGGAGCTACCGCAACGGTTTTCCAGTTCCATGAAAACAGAATGATCAGAATTGCCACCAATGTAAAAACAAAGGAAGGCAAGCGGGCCATCCTTACCTATATCCCCGAAGAAAGCCTCGTCTACCGTACCGTTAAAAGCGGCAGCCCCTACATCGGCCGGGCAATGGTGGTGGGAAAATGGACTATCACCCATTATCAGCCTATCAAAACTCCCGGTGGAAAGGTTATCGGGGCCCTCTATGTCGGGGTTCCGGCTCCCAAGTCTGCGGTCTTTGACATGCTCGCATCGTCAAAAATAGGTAAAAACGGAATCATGTATGTCTTCAATTCAAGATACCAGGTTATCTGGCATCCTTCCAGAACCGGACAAAACATCAAAGACATGAAAGATCCGGTAACCGGTGAATACTTTGCCCGGGAAATAGTTAACAACAAAGAAGGAAGCATCACCTATTTTTTAGAGAACGATGAGGGACATGTTACACGTCACCTCGCCTACTATACCTATTTTAAAAAATGGGACTGGTTCATTGTCGCCAGGGCGGAATACAGCGACATTCTCGGCACCATTGAAAAAATGCTTTTCGTTATCACCATTATTCTTCTGGGCGGTATCCCGTCTCTTTTCTTTGTCAGCAACTTTCTCGCCTCAAGAATCTCAAAGCCCCTCAGGGATGTTATAAATGTAGCAACAGATGTCAGCAGGGGAGATTACAGTCTCTTTATTCCCCAGGGTCATTATGTCAAATGCAAAGATGTCAGAAACTGCCCCAATGAAGAATGCAGTGCATGGGATAACCCGAACCGGGCATGCTGGTCGATAAATGACGCCCTCTGTCTCGAAGGAAAAGAAATTCCCGAGGGCATGAGCAAGATAGAAGCATGCTGTAAAGACTGTAAAGTTTACAAAAAAAGCATCCGTAATGAAATCGACGAGCTCATCGAGGCGATCAACACACTCATAGTGCGCACCAAGAATGCGGTTATCACGATTAAAGACATGACCAGTGATCTGAACAACAACGCTGAGTCCCTGTCTCAAACCAGCAGAAAGCTTGAGATGGAATCTGCAAACCAGGCAGCGTCAATAGAAGAAACCACCTCAGCCAACGAAGAGCTTATGGCAAACATAGAAAATGTAGCTACCGCTGCCCAGCGTCAGGCTGAGAAGGTGGGCGAAACCAGCGCTGCCATGGAACAGCTCAACGCGGCAACTAAAATCGTTGGAGATCATTCACACAATGTCAGTACTGAAACCCAGGCTACGGTACATGGGGCTAAAAACACTGAAAAGATGCTCCATGACACCACCGACAGCATTAATCAGATATCAAAATCCTCTGAGCGGATTGTCGATATCGTCAGCATCATCAATGATATATCAGACCAGATAAACCTGCTCTCCCTCAACGCTTCAATTGAGGCAGCCCGTGCCGGTGAACACGGCAAGGGCTTTGCCATTGTTGCCCAGGAAATCAGCAAACTCGCTGATGCGACAGCAGAGAGCACTAAAGAAATCGAAGAGGTTATTACCACATCCCGCTCAGAAGTCGCTACAGGTTCAACACTGGTAAGTAAAACAGCCTCGTCTATTACTGAAATGATACACAAAATTGAAATAGCCGCAAAACTGATTGGCGAAATAGCCCTCTCTTCAACAGAACAGATGCGGGGCAGCGAGCAGGTGATGTCAGATGTCGAATCAATAAATGACATGTCAGGCCAGATAGCCTCGGCAACCGGCGAGCAGCGGATGACCAGCCAGGAAATTCTGAAGGCTATCTCTAAAATCAACGAATCTGTTCAAAGTGTCGCTGAGTCTGCCCAGCTTGTCGCCACCCTTTCAGGTTCTCTGAAAGAAAAAAGCGACAGTCTTAAAAAAACCACTGACGGATTTAAAGTTGACCGTCAGGAAAAAACACCTTCTTCAGAAGAGGCAGACTAGTACCTATAGCAGCAAAACAGTTATTGACAAAAAAGAACCAGTATTTATTCCTTCGAATAGACTAAAAAAAGGAATATGGGCACCCGACGGGGCCCATATTCCATCTCTAGATGACTTTAAAAAATCAGGCAGGAATTATGAAACCAGTTAAACTCGGAATTATTGGTTACGGGACCATCGGCAGGGGGCTCCACGAACTGATTAAAGCCAATGGAGGTCTCATTGAAAACCGCTCCGGGCTGTCAGTCTCAGTAAGTAAAATTTGTGACATACGGACAGAAGAAGTCCTCCCCCTGGTTGGAGACATACCTCTCACGAATAAATGGGAAGAAGTAACAGGAGACCCGGATATTGACTGCGTGGTTGAACTGGTCGGAGGCATCGAACCTGCGAAGAGCATTCTTCTCGACGCCATCAAACACAACAAGCATATTGTAACGGCTAATAAAAAACTCCTTGCTGAAGAGGGAGCTGAAATATTCAGTTCTGTTGACACGGCGGGACTCCGTCTCGGCTTTGAGGCGGCAATCGGCGGCGGCATTCCCTGCCTTCTCGGACTTACCACCGGCATGGTTGGCAACAGGATTAATTCAATCATGGGAATTCTCAACGGTACCACAAACTATATTCTCTCCCAGATGGAAGACCTGGGGCTTTCCTTTGATGAAGTGCTCAGAGATGCACAGGAAAAGGGCTTTGCTGAAGCAGACCCGACCTTTGACATCGAAGGGTATGATGCGGGCCACAAGATTGCCCTTCTAGCCATGATGGCCTATCACCGCCGTGTTGATTACACAAAAATTCCTATAGAAGGCATCACCCGCATTGAAGATATCGATATAGCCTATGCCCGCGACATGGGCTACCGGATAAAGCTTCTTGGTATTGCCCGCATGGCCAGTGACAAGCTCGAAATAAGTGTACACCCCACCATGGTACCCCTTGAGCACCCACTGGCAGCGGTACGCAATGAATTCAATGCTGTCATGTATGACGGCGATATGACAGATCCAGTGACACTCTTTGGCAAAGGAGCCGGGAGTCTGCCTACCGCCTCGGCTGTCATCAGTGACATCGTGCAGATATTTCTCAGCGAAGGGGGCATGACAGTTCCCCTTTCCATTTCTGCTCAGGCAGAGCTTGCAGAACCGAAAGAGATCAAAAGTAAATATTATCTGCGGATTAACTCTAAAGACGCCCCGGGGATTTTGTCACAAATTTCAGGCATCCTCGGCACATACAACATTTCCATAGCTTCGGTTATCCAGAAGGAAACCGAAGAAAATTACGTTCCCCTGATTATCATGGCCCATGAAGTAGATGAAGCGGCCATCCTCAACGCCGCTGATGAAATCAGTAACTTTGATTTTGTCAAGGGAGACGTTATTATCTTAAGGGTGGAAGATTAAGGAAACCGTTATGAAACATGATTATCGTGCAGAATTCAAATGTATAGGGGGATGCGATGAAACCTACCCCCTCGATGAAATAGTATACCGGTGCAAGAAATGCGGAAACCTTCTCGCAGTAAACCATGACATCGACCGTCTCAGGGACCGTTCGGCAGATGAGTGGAAAGAACTCTTTACTTCCCGCACCGGAACCAATCGATGGCCTTACGCCAGCGGCATCTGGGGCAAAAAGGAATGGGTACTACCTGACATCGATGACGACAATATAGTCTCCATGAACGAAGGAAATACGAATCTCTTCTGGGCTAAACGCTTTGGCAAAAGCCTCGGCATGGATGACCTCTGGGTAAAAATGTGCGGCAACAGTCACACTGGCAGTTTTAAAGACCTGGGAATGACTGTCCTGGTGTCACAGGTAAACGAAATGATTCACCGCGGGAAAAACATCAAAGCAGTAGCCTGTGCATCTACCGGTGACACATCGGCGGCCCTGTCAGCCTACGCGGCATACGCGGGCATCCCATCGGTTGTCTTTCTTCCTTCTAATAAAATATCCACGGCACAGCTTGTACAGCCCATGGCAAATGATGCCATTGTCATGTCTCTTGATACAGACTTCGACGGCTGCATGCGCATTGTCCAGGAAATAACAAAAGACGACAGCATCTACCTTGCCAACTCAATGAATTCACTTCGCATCGAGGGGCAAAAAACCATATCAATAGAACTGGTTCAGCAATTCGACTGGGAGGTACCCGACACGGTCATTATCCCGGGAGGCAACCTCGGCAATGTATCAGCCCTGGGAAATGGCTTTAAGATGATGTACCAGCTTGGCCTGATAGACCGGCTGCCGAAGATAGTTCTGGCCCAGGCGGAAAATGCTAATCCGCTCTATCTTTCATACCTGAAGGGATTCAAAGACTTTGAAGCCGTCACTCCGCAAAAAACCCTTGCCTCGGCTATTCAGATTGGTGATCCCGTATCAGTAGAAAAGGCGATCAATACCCTGAAGGAATTTGACGGCATTGTTGAACAGGCAAGTGAAGAAGAGCTGGCAAACGCCGCCGCACTTGCCGACCGTACCGGCATGTACACCTGCCCCCACACCGGGGTTGCACTGGCGGTACTGATCAAGCTTCTGGAGAAAAAGGTTCTCAACCCTAAGGACCGGACAGTGGTCATCTCAACTGCCCATGGACTAAAATTTTCTGAGTTTAAGGTGGGATATCACGAAGGGACTCTCGAAGGGGTAACCAGTAAATATGCCAACCAGCCTGTAATGCTGCCCCCTGATGCAGGCCAGGTACAGGAAGCACTCGATAGAGAGTTTTCGAAAAGAAAATAAGATATTCTCACAATCAGGCGGTCCCACCAAAATTTCTGACCGCCTGATACACTTCCTTTTATTTCTGTGTAAATAATTTATCAATCACAAAGTGTACTATTTTCTCAGGAATGCTCTGTACACTATCCATGGTAGACAGAATCCCCGAATCCAGATTTTTTGCAACACTTAACTTTCTTCGTTCCATTTCATGGCTGATGACATCGACTGTTATTTTAAGAAAAATAAAAATCACAACAAAAAATATCCCGGTACCCGAGTACATCATCAGTACACCGCCTCCTGCCGCACCGAGAAACAGAATTAGAAGAATCCAGAGGAGCCTGAGGTAGGGGCTGATCATCAACACTCGTATATTAGTCCGGGTATACTCACCCCCTTCAATATAATTTTTCTTAAAAGAATACCCGTGACTGAAAAGGAGAGAAAGTATTCCCGGCCATGCCTCTTTAAGTGACTTCATCATATCAATGTCAGCACCCGAAAGGAGAGAAGCGACAAGATAGACCATGGCGCCAAGAAGAACCGCCATGGCACCGAAATGGATGGCAAAAAAAACAGAACAAAAAAACTTGATAATTATTTGAACAACAAGAACATCTTTATAATACTCATCCATTTTAACGGTAAGCACCTTGAAAATATTATAGAAACCAATGACACCGGTCTCCAGGACATAAACAAGCAACACATCGAGAAAACTCCACTGCAGAACAAGAACCCCTGCAAGAGGTATCAGATTTGCCCCGATAAGCACATAGGAAGATTGATGTTTTATTTTTTCAAGAAGCCTCAGGAGTCTGTCCATTATGTTACTCCGGTTTCATTCAATTACGGTGAGCGGATTTCGACCTTAAAAGGAAGGATATTACTGAATCTTTTTAATCGCCTCTCTGAGAGTTAGATGACTGAATTCTTTTGCCTTCACATAATGCTCACCACAAAACCATTCAGCATAGGGAGGATGGCCGACGAAATGCGGGTCTTCAGCACGGCGGTCCCACTCAATATCAGATGGTCGCTTTGCAAAATAGATCAGACCTCCTTCATCACCTTCAATATCTTTATCACATATTCCACAAATCGGGGGTCTCATACCAATATCCTCAAGGAGTAAAAGTGTATTTACTTACATGGATGGTCGTCGCGGTAATCTTCAATTCTGTCTTCGATTACATCAACGATTCTACGGGAGCTTCTCGACATATCTTTGCTTATATTCTGTTCGGTAAATAAAGCGACTGGAATATAATACCATGAGAGGCACAGACACCCGAGCCAGGCATTTTTTCCCGTCTCCATATCCAGATTTACAGTCCCAACAACATCTGCGCTCCTCGCATCAATTATGCGAGCCCGATAGGAGAGTTTTGTTTGTTCAACAATCCAGGCTTTTTTCCCATGGTAAAATTCTGAAACAGATCCTAAAATGAGAAAATCAGCATGGGTAATACGTGCTATATTACTGTAATCAGCTGTAGTTAGTCCCGTTGCGTTCAGCTCTTTTTCCTTAATAATTGCTTCGAGACGGGATCTTTCAACAAGAGACCAGTTCTTAATCCTTATCAATGCAGTAGTAAGAGTATCTGCAACTTTTCTTCCAGAACCAGGCTGTCCCGGAGTATCTTTAAAAGGAAGTATTGCCAGCCGAACATTACCGCAGGCAAGACGCTTATCCTTAATAAATGCATCTTTTTTAATCGAAGTACATCCCGGTAGAATAAACAGGCTTGTTGAGATAAACAATACAATTAAATTTTTCATAAAAGGTCATCCTTAATATAATATCAATTGTACAATCTCACACTTCTGGATCACTGTAAAGAGCAATTTCATCAAAATCAGGCAATTATTTAAGAAGGATCAACAATTTCCCTAGAATTCCCTCATTAAACTGAAGCGCACTGAGAAGGCCATCATAAAGATAACGTGACCGCTTTGCCACCAGTACATCTTCACTCAGGGAGCTGTCTCCCTCGGAAAGATCATAGCCTTCATTAATTGTATGTATTGTCCGCTGACTGCTGAAACTGATAATATCCTTAATAGTTTTCCGTGAGGCTATGAGGCGGTCAGTTTCATCGAGCTTCTGAAGGATATAGTCAACTTTTCTGCCATCACGGTCACTCCCCTGAAGCTGTTCTGCAAGGTTTTCGGCGAAACCGACTGCCCGGGATAAAACCGGTTTCAATGCCGCAAGTTCCTTAAGCATTCGCGTGACCCGGTCGTGCAGCTTTTCATTTATTTCTTCGGCATTTTCCACCCCTGAACTTTCACTGGAAAAAACATGGTCCCTCATCTCAGCGGGAGACTCTCCTGGTTCCGGGAAACTGAAGTCACTAAAGGCCCCGGGCGACACCCCTTCAATTCTGACCCCGTCAGCGGTAAGATTATACAAATCTTTTCTCTTCAGCCGGGCAAACCATGTACGGAAAATCATCATCTTCTGGTTGGTCTCAACTTTTTCAGTCCGGATACCCGGGACCAGGAGGGGCGGAAGAGCCCTGACCTGTCTCCGGTTATAAACTTCAGCACCATGATACCGGTTGGTTCTCGAATGAACAAGTTCATCAAGATATGATCCCCGGACATGAGCCCTGCCTCCCGTAAAGGCAAGGTCCTGTCCCGCCATCAGAATGGGCGAACATCCGAGGCGAGAGGCAAAATCATAGGCATTTGTACTGACTGAGCCTCCATGGGTGATTTCACCATGGGATCCGCATATTTTCTCAATCCATTTCATCATTTCAAAGGCGATACCAAAGGTAACCCTTCGCCCGTTAAAAAGACGGAAAACCGAAGGGTGAACCATCGGATCAGCCACCAGGATAGTATCGGTTTTTTCAACTCCCTCAAAGTACCGGGCATTAACGGTCTGGGCATCAACGGAGATACAAAAATGAGCCTCAATACCGTGTTTCAGCAGAACCCGGTAGGCGGTATCTACCGCGATAAGAACGGCACGGTTACGAAGCGCCCTGATGTCTTCGATGCTTTCCTCAAGACTCGGCCCCGCGGCAATAACAAGAGCGGGAATATTTTTAAAGCGGTCATAAAAAATATCAGCCCCGGGACACCGGGTATAATAAAGAATATTGCGCATTATATTGGCACTCCAGAGACGCTCAAACTTCACCAGGGTCGCTATATTCACCTCTTTGGTTGAGAGATACGAACGGCAGGTTTCAACCATTTCGGCGTAATACTGCCGGGCATACTGGGAGGAACCACGATGAGTGATAAAAGTAACCTTTGCAGATGACTTCCCCTTCAGAGCGTCTGCGATTTCTTCCTCATCAGGAGAGGCCAGCAGAATCAGACGCCTATCCCCGAGAAGTAAAGAAAGGTCGCGGGATTCAAGGGCCGCCTTGAGAATAAAGATATCCTTTTCCACCACCAGAAGGGTAACTTCCTTACCCGTTTTTTTTAAAAGCTCTTCAATGTGATAGGCAAAGGCGAAACCGAAAACAACGTAGAGGTCATGGGACTCTGTATCGATATTTTCTACAAACCGTTCAGCTTCTTTGACCGGGGCTACTTTACTGTGAAGGGGCATCTTTTTCCCGTCACGAAAGACAAAGGGGACCGGGTCACCGTTTTTATTGATTACCACCTCAAGGTGCCCCTCAACGCTTTTCAGTACCGCGTCTGCAAGGGATGGGTTGCGACCCTGTAGAATCGTCATATTTTGATTAAAAATTTCCATTGTGCATACCGGTTTTCATCTCAGCACGGCGGGCTTTAGAGCCCCGGGCTGGTAATTGGAAGCCCTGTCGGGACATCCCTGTTATAAGTATCGAATCAGAGGGGGGGAAGTCATTAGCATAAGAACCGGTTCAAAGCCCCGAAGCCGTAAAAAAATATTCTGTGTTTCAACATGCAGGCTCAGAGCCTCCGTGCCCTCAGGATGTTTCACATGAGGCTCAGAGCCTCAAACTACCGGCACTGAAGGAGAACATGTTCCCCGGGCTGCAGTTTTTTCCCCGGAAGGGGCTTCTGGCCATAGACAATACCCGTTCCATAAATCGTCAGCTTAAGGCCATAGCGTTTCTGCAAAGCGGCAATCCGCGGGGGAAGTGAACCGGTTGCCAGACCCCGAAAATCAGGCATCAGGGGACCTGAAGATGCGGGAGGTTTTTTGTATCGCTTCAGGGGGGGCGCGGAACGTGTATCCGCGCCGATGCCGAGGACGGGAAATATCCGGTCAGCGATACGGGAAAAGACCGGCGCCGCCGTATCACCGCCGCCCCTTCCCCCCTTTGGTTCATCGATAACAATGATCATACAGATTTCAGGGTCACCAACCGGGGCAACGCCGGCAAAGCTCGAAACTGAACGCTTCGAGGTATACCCCTTTTTATGTATATATTTCTGGGAGGTCCCGGTTTTTCCCGCAACGCTGTACCAGCGGGAGGCGGCTTTCTTCCCCGTACCATCGGTCACAACCGCCCGCATGAGCCGCATCAATGCCCTGGCGGTGGTTTTGCTGATAATACGCCCCCTGCTCTGGGGATAAAACGACTGAAGCACCCTGCCCTGCGAAGATTCAAAGCTGTCAATTATCATCGGCCTTAAATAGACCCCGCCGTTGGCAATAGCACTGAAGGCGGCAGCGAGCTGCAGGGAGTTCACCGACATCTCGTAGCCTATTGCCATGGAATATTTACTCAAGCCTGACCACTGCGCCGGGGGCCTGAGAATTCCGGCACGTTCTCCCGGTATCCCCATCCCCGTCTTCCTTCCAAAACCAAAATCTACGATGGTCTTATACAGGTCAGCCCGCTTCATTTTTTTCATAATCTGGATGACACCACTGTTGCAGGAGTGACGGATAGCATCCCGCACTGACACACTCCCGTGGGTGCCGGTACATTTAATTACGGCATCGCCGATCTCAATTTTCCCTGTACAGACATACCGATTTCGCAGAAGGTCGGAACGTTTTTCAAGCACTGATGCAAGAGCAATTATCTTCATGGTCGAACCGGGTTCAAACGAATCGGTGATGGCAAAATTTTTCCGCGTTTCTGCGCTGTATGCATTGTAACGCCCCGGATTGAATCCCGGATACTTGGCCATGGCAAGAACTCTTCCGGTTTTAACTTCCATAATAACGACAGAGCCGTGGCGCGCTTCATGTTTTTTTACTGCTGCAGCAATCTCACGCTCTGCATGGTGCTGCACCAGGCGGTCAAGGGTAAGTACAATGTTCTGGCCATGGACCATCTCTCCGGTATCGGTCTCCTTCCAGCCGTCATAACGCCCCGTGAGCCGGTCATCATAGAGATACTCAATGCCCTCAATGCCCCGGTTGTCAATACCAACAAAACCGAGAATATTTGCCCCCAGGCTTCCGTTGGGAAAAACCCGCCTGAATTCCTTTTTAAAACCGGCACCGGGGATTTTCATCGCCTTCAGCTTTGCAGCTTTTTCATCGGATATTTTTCGCTTAATCCATACAAAACGCTTTTTCCGGGTGATTCTCTCAAGAATTGTTTTTTCAGGAAGTTCAAGGACCTCTGCCAGTATTCTGGCGGTTTTTGCCGGAGCAATGATTTTTTCAGGATTCACGAAGAGAGAGTACGACTTGATGCTCATGGACAGGATATAGCCATTCCGGTCACTGATAAGCCCCCTCCGTATGGGAGGGGTTTTACTTTTTTGTACAATGATCTTTCGGCTGAAATGAAGACCGAAGAGACGAATAATAAACAGCAGGGCTATAACTGTTACCAGTATAGCTGCCACATACACTCGGCGTTTAAATACCTTCTGTTCCATAACATGTGCCGTTACCCGGAAGTACCGGAATGGGATGCCTCAGTCTCTCTCAGCTTCAGACTATCGAATCAGGCCGAAACGGGAGAAATCAAATTTTTTAATATCTTTCGTAGACCAGTAAAGAACAAAGGCACGCCCCTCAATCCGCTCAATTGCAAGGTATCCGAAATAACGGCTGTCCAGGGAATTCCCCCGGTTATCACCGAATACAACAATTTGCCCCTTTGGAACAATCCCCTGGATGGGATTATTCTTGTCAGCCACGGTTATGCCTTTGACAAAGGGTTCATCCTGTTTTTTGCCATTGATAAAAACGCCCCCTTCCTTTACCTCAAGATTATCTCCGGCAACGGCAACACATCGTTTGATATAGTCTTTTTCTTCATCATGGGGAGGTCTGAATATAACAATATCACCCCGCTTTATATCACGGATTCCGAGACAATCGATGTGAATACGTTTCTCCATACCCATCATTTTAGGGATGATGGGGCCGTAGGTGACCTTTTCTACAAAAAGGCGGTCATCCACCCGGAGAGTATCTTCCATCGAACCTGAAGGTATATAGTATGCCTGGACGATAAACTGGATAATATGAACCGCCAGGACCAGGGCAACAGTAATCGCGTCAATAAACTCCCAGAGTTTTCGGTAAAACTTTGTACGTTTGGGCGCCATATCCTGGGCCTGGTCGAGAAGCTTGTCCCGATCCTCTTCAGCAAGAAGAATTGCAGGGAAGGAATGGGCCTGATGCTTTTCCCGCACCAGGAAATTACCCAGTACATTAACTTCAAAATAGGTGATAGCATCGGCAGGAACCGCGATGCGGAAATTTTTCCCCTTAAGAATAACCTCATCAGCAGTAAGCTGAATACTTCCTCCCCTGTAGCGTATATACTTAATAATATGGTTGGTAAACCTGACAATATAGATAGCTGTTGCGAGACTTCCCATAAAATAAACAGGAAGTGACGGAGTTTTTACAAATGGTGTCGCCACAGCAAGAAAGAGGGTTGCATAAATAAAGATAAGAAGATATACTGTTCTTTTAATAAAAAACTTAGCGGCGGTTTTGCCGGAGATAACAGGAATTTCCATACCAGAAACTCTTGCCCGGTCAAATCGAAGAAATTGTAGCATTTGGTGCTCCTTTTAGCTAAAACACAAATTTTTCTAATCAAAATAGGATTATTTTTTATATAAAAATGAAAATTAGTACAAAATTTATTGCACAAATAACTGCCTCTATATAAAATAGGCTAAATAAGGTGTCTACAACTTTTTCAACATGAAACCTCTAACAAATTCAATACAACGTCTCGAGAAAGACCAGAAGAAAGAACTGGCCCGGATTCTGCATTCCCGGACCACACAGGAAAAATCACTGGTAAAAAACATGCTCTCCCCCCAGGGGATGCACCATATTTTAACCAGTCTTGAATCCGATGAGCTGAAACTCTTCAAGGCGATTTACGATGACTCCGAAGAAGTTAAAAACTTCAATACCCTGGAAAAGAAAATACATATGCCGGTTGCCCAGATTGACCGGCACATAACCTCTCTTTCCCGGAAAGCACTCATCTATGTTATCAAGAATCGGCAACTTCTGACGAATAAAATGGATAAGGTATATCTCCTCAAGGAAGTTGCCGATGAGCTTCACTTTGTCACCACTACAGAGCTCTTAGAAGAACTAAATCAGCTCAATGAAGCTTTCAAAGAAAGCAAATCGGCAGAAAAGCCTGAAAAAATAGATAAAGCCGGCTCTGAGCTCCTGGTGCACCTTGCTGAAGCCGGGGGTATTCTTTCCTTTGAGAAAATCACCGCACATGAAAACATGACAGCGCCCCTGGAAAAATTCCTCGAAAAAGGCATTGTCCGGCTGGTCCATGTCATAGCGCATCCTGAAATATCTCTTATTTTGCTGACCCCGGCTGCGGTTCCCTCTCTGAAAACCATCAGCTTTAAATCATCCCAGGATCCGACCATTTCAGTGAATAATCATTTCCGCATGGTTTTAAACCTTTTGCATACCTATGATATTATTTCAACCTATGGACTCTTTCTGACAAAACAAAATCAGATTCGAAAAATTGACCTGAAACGCATCTCCGACGGCCTTATAAAAACCAGGGACACAGAAGGCTCTGAGCCCGACAGTGACCGCCTCACCCTGCTCCTCCTCTACTGGCTTCATGCTACGGAATGTATTAAGATAAAAAAAGATACTGCTTCAATTACCCTGCGGCCGTTGAAAAAAGACCTGGAGAATCCTGTGGCTCTGAGTACCAAGCTTCTCCATGCCCTTGACCGGCAGGATGAGTCTCCGGAAGTTTTCAAGCCCGAAAAAGCATCTCCCGGCTACCGCTCACTTACCGGCATGCTGAAAACCCTTGCAGACCTGCGCGAATGTGACATGAGATACCTTCAGTGGACTATTCATTCAGGAAAACTTGCAGCTTCGGGGAAAAAGCATTTTTACCGCCACCTTGAAAAGTCTGCCTCAGTAATCGAGGATATTACAGAAACAGTAAACCTTCTCTGCCTGCTGGGTATGATATCGGTAGAACACGGGGTTATTCATATTACAGACATTGGTCTCGAAGTTTCACAGCGCCTTTTCAAGATACAGCCGAAGGATTCAGAAAAAGAAGAAAAGCCGAGCATCTATATCAATCCAGACTTCACCCTGATATTGGCTGAGAATGAACTTCCTTCACTGGCCCTTTATTACATTATGGCCCATACTGATCTGGAAAATGATGATGTAATTATTCACGCCACTATTACCCGTGAGTCAGTCATAAGGGCGCAGAAGAGGGGCCTTTCGCTGGATAATTTTCTCAACACATTGAACCGTTTTGCCCGCAATAAAATTCCGCAAAATCTGGTTTTTCTCCTCTCAGAATGGGCGAAACAAACCATGACGGTTACCATGAAACGGGTTATTCTGATGGAAACGGATCATTCTTCATTTCTCGATGAGGTAATGTACGGACAAAAAGAAGAGAACCTTATTCGAAGAATTTCACCAAACCATGCCATTGTTTCCCGTGATTTTATTGACACCCTGGTAAAAAAGGCACGGAAAAAAGACGCGGTGATTCGTCTCTTTGAATCAGAAGATGACGATGATGAATAACCGGTAAATGAATTGAGGGGGGTGTGTGTGGCCCTCCGAGGGGGCCACACACACCCCCCTCAGAGAATATAACACTTCACAAAATTCGATTATTTATCTTTCAGTACGATGATCTTGCGGGGAAAATCCCAGTCCATATACTGCTGCAGGGCCTGAATAGTCTTATCCTGGACAAAATAGAGCTTACCATTAAGCCTGATAAGCCCCCCTTTATAATGGGTATATTTCATCTGATGGTCTATCCAGCCGACCAGTTCAATTTTTTTCCAGTTTGTAGTTGTTCTAAGGACCGGCAGCTTTCGCAGATAAAGTTCTTTTATCTGTCCATCTTTAACCGCATCCGCTAATATTCTTTCCCATTCCATTACGCTTTCCAGTTATCTCCCCGGGATCTGTTTATTTACTCTTTAGAAGTTTTTGAAGTTGCTGATTTTCCATCAGAAGCCGTTCCATCTCATTGGCGAGAGTTTTATTCATCTCCTGAAGTTTCCTGTTATCTTCATTAAGGTTAATCTGTTCAGACCTTCCCAGTTCTGCAACTTTTTCTGAGGCATCCAGTATATCTTTCACTTCTTTCAGCCGCAAAGAAGAATAGTCGATTACCGACTCCTGGGCATTGATAGTTTCTTTTGCTTCAAGCATTTCACGCCGCCTCAAGTCACTAAGCATTTCTTCTGCTTTAATGCGGCTTCTCATATCAAAAAGCTCTTCGTGACGCATAATGGTAAAATCACGTATCGCCTTATTGAGACGGGATTGTTCACGAATCAGATTCTTTTCATAGCTTAATATCTGCTCAAAGGTTTCCTTCTCTTTTTCAGAAGAGAAAATATTTTTCCGATTAATATCCATCATCCCTTCGTAGGTCTCAATCCTGGTTTCCGCTTCCTTTGAAATAAATTTCATTATCTCACGGTACCGCTCAACAATAATAGATTTTTCAAGCAGGAGAAGAAATTCTGAAACATTTACCGGCCGGGATACAAATTCAAGGTGCAGGAGGTTATAAGAAACTTCCGCCATTCCTTTTATCTCTTTTTTGGCCGCCACGAGAAACTTCAGGGCGCTTTGAACACGACCATCCTTTTCCAGTAGAGCTACCACATCTGCGGCTGGCATTTTCTCCTGATCAAAGATAAAAATATTAATCTCTTCCTGGTTAATATTTATTTCATCAATTTTCATGCCTTCAAGACAATGAGAGAGAAGTCCCATATTTTCTATAGCCCGGGCAACCTTTTTACCCGAATCATTGTCAGTGAAGTACCATATTGTGACTTTTTCCATTTTTCTGTTCCGATATTTTTCTCTCGAAAGAGTATAAAAGATCCCCTGCACACCCTTTCGAGATTTTATTCACATTTAAGAATAGTATGTAGACTAATACGAAAATAATACAACAACTTTTTTAAATGAAGAAATTCCGGGAGGATTCAGAGAGAATCAGGTGAAGTGAACCCTTTTCGCTTCGACACAGACGGGCAGATCCCCCTTTAATTCCGGCAAGCTGCTCATCTGAAGCCCTCAAGGCGGAAAAATCGCCTGTATTAAGAAAATCAGAAAGCATCGCTATCTTTTCTTCTGTAAAAGCACCCGATGTATCTTCTGTAAACACACGGTCCATAAGCCTCTTATACTCATGTTTTGCCGCTGCTTCAATACAATGCCCCTGAAGATCCAGAATGATTTCTACACTCATCTCTGTTTCCGCCTCTCTTTTACTTAATACAGTCTAGAATGAAGGATAGAGTTCAAAATGACCAGATATTTTTAATAATCATTCCCGGTAAACCAGGCTCTGAGCAATACATTCATTCATTAAACTTTTTTGGCGGGAATTAAAGCTAATGCAGGAATGCAGGGCTCCCTTCCAGGCCCCACATTCCTGCATTAGCGAGTATTACACTCTTTGTAGTGTTAAAAAATACTGCATTTTTTTTAAAAATGTCTGGATTTTTTATACATCTAAGACATTATGTCGCATAACAGGCTTGATATTATACATTTTTTGCTTTTTCCCAGTTTATTTCTTGCCATTTGGGCCACTACCTCTTTCTTTGCCCAAATTACTATAAAAACAGAACTTAAATGTATAGTAAAATGGAGACCTAAAACGATGCACTTTTCAAGACTTTCAAAAATCCTGGTGATTGTGGTTGTCATCTTCACCTTGACGGGATTCAGCAAAAACCTCTTTTCATGGGGGCTTTTCAACTTTTTTACCGATACCAGGTATTCTAACGAGGGACTCGATAAAGCCCTCAGCTTTGATCCCGATAATGATATCCTCTACCTGCCGTCCCTGGGAGACAAAGAGCTGTTCAAGGCTGTAAAAGACCTCTCGGTGACCCGACGTCCCGAAATCAGAAAATATATCTATATCTACCTCACAAAAGGCCGTCCTTACCTTATTTCCAGTATCGAGAGGTCATATTACTTCAAAGATATTATCGATGAAATAATGAAGGAAGAAAAAGACATGCCAGCTGACCTGGCTCTACTGCCTCTTCTTGAAAGCGGGTTCAACCCCTATGCTGTTTCCAAAAGCCGCGCCACAGGACTCTGGCAGTTTATGCGCAACACTTCAGTTCCCCTTGGCCTGAAAACCAATCGCTGGGTAGAAGAACGACGGGACATCGAAAAATCAACCCGGGCCGCCCTGAGACACCTGAAAAACCTTCACAAACGCTTTGACAACTGGGAACTCGCCCTGGCAGCCTATAATGGCGGCGGCGGCCATGTTGGAAGAGCCGTCAAAACTTCAGGATCAAAGAATTACTGGCATCTTGCCCGTTCCGGCGCCCTGAGGCAGGAAACCAGCGAATACGTTCCCCGTTTTCTAGCACTGCTCATTATTTTCAGAAATCAGCGTCTCTTTGACATAAAAGATGAAATTGAAATCCCTGAAATGGATCCGACAGAAATGATTGCATTGAAGTACCCTGTCTACCTGAACCATGTGTCCCGCTTTTCCGGAGTATCCATGGAAAAACTTCGAAGATACAATCCCGAGCTTAATAAGAACATTACTCCACCCTATGTAAAAAACTATGAGCTCCGTCTTCCGAAGGATGGCGCGAAGATGCTTTTAAAAAACAAAAAGAAACTCTATCGTTTTAAGTTTACCCGGATTAAAAGATACCGGGTCAGAGAAGGCGACTGCCTCTCCCGCATTGCGGTACGACACAAAAAAAAACTCGTGATATTATCCGCATAAACGGATTAAAGAATCCGAACCGTTTAAAGCCGGGGCGGATTCTTTATATTCCCTATTAAAAGCCACTACCCTGCTCAGAGCCTCTCCTTCCCTTCCCTTTCAACTTCCTTTTTACAATATTCAGTTGACTATCACCACATTCCGTGAAATATTAAATGTATTCGCCGGTGACAGTATATGAAAAAAAAAGATTATACTCCATATTTACTGCTTTTTATTATCCCCCTGGCAACTGGCATACTCACAGTAGTTCTCTATCTGCTAATCAGTGACTTTTTCACAGGGTTTGCACCTGTTGCTGCAGTTGGTATTTCCGCGATCTTTGGCTCTGAGATTTTCTGCTTCCTTTTGTGGATAAAAACAAGAAAAGAAAAGGCTCATCTCGCAAAGATAAGAGCTGCCCTCAGCAGGCTTTCCGGAGAATCCGGTGAAGACATTACCAGGTCTACCCTTCCAGGAGTCCTTCTTGACTCTGCAATAAATGAATTAAAACGACTTCAGCGAAAAGATACAGTAATTGCAGCTAATCTTGAACGGTTCTCCCAGACATTAAAAAAGACCGCAGACGAAGCATTTAACGTGGCCCGGGACTCTGCAATCGACATGATCGACACAGGTGCCAGCATTGAAGAAATCGCCAGCAACATCGACAAAGTGGGCGCTGAGGCAAAACAACAATCCGACAGCCTCAACACCCTGGTTAATCTTCTAAAAAGCCTTACCGGAACGGCAAATGACCTGGGGTCAAAAATCGATATGGCAGTATCAACCGCCAGCACTGTTGCCGAAGAGGCCATCAGCAGCCAGGAACGCCTCAATGACAAGACAGAGGATATGCTGGTAGTCATCAAAGAGGCAACTCGAATTTATGATGTTCTCCAGGTTATCAATGAAATTTCAGACCAGATAAACCTTCTTGCCCTTAACGCGGCTATTGAGGCGGCGCGTGCCGGTGACGCGGGACGGGGTTTTGCTGTCGTCGCTGATGAGATATCTAAACTTGCCGACCAGACGGCCACCAGCGTCAAAGACATTGCCTTAATACTTGAGGATATTAACCGTGACCTTATAGGAAACACCAGGGGTATTCAAGAGGCGGTCTCACAGACCGGGGAAACCATGGGAAATATCCAGGAGTTCCACCGTGAAATAAGCCGCGTAGCACGGTCAGTAAAAGATCAATCAAAACTTAACAATATTATTTTCAACGAAGCCGCAACAATAAACGATCTCTCTGAAGATCTGGAAAATGCCACCACGACTCAGAAAATTGCAATCTATAATGTATTGACAAAAGTAAATGCCTTTAACAGTTTGTTTAAAAGAACTTTTGAAGCGATAAAGGAAGTAAGGGCGACCGCCGACCGTGCTGACCGGGAGCTGAGAAATATAAACATCAATACCGATAAGGAAGAACAAGAGCAATGATACAATTACCCGGAGGCTGGGAAATAATACTCATCGTCATAGTAGTGGCTGTAATCTTCGGCGGAGATAAGGCCGTCAAGGCGATGAAAAAAGCGGGCCAGGAAGCCTACAAGGTCAAAAAAGAAGTCGATAACATCAAAGACATTACTAAAAAATAAGGACAGGAAAGATACGTGGACATATACAAGATTAAGGGTGGCAAGAAACTCTCAGGAGAAGTTGAAATTTCAGGAGCCAAAAATGCCGCACTGCCTGTAATCGTTGCAAGTCTTCTGGCAGAGGGAACGACCATTCTTAAAAATATACCTGACCTCCAGGACATTCGAACCATCATAAAAGTAATCGGAGTTCTCGGAGCAGACACCAGTTATAATGAAAAAACCGGTACCCTTACGATTAAGGTCGGTAAAATTCAAAACAACGAAGTTCCCTACGAGCTGGTAAAAACCATGCGTGCCTCAGTCTATGTCATGGGTCCCCTGCTGACCCGCACCGGCGAGGCAGACGTATCACTCCCCGGAGGATGCGCCATCGGAGAACGGCCCGTTGACATACACCTCTCCGGCTTTGAGGCTATGGGGGCTGAGATCTCCCTGGAGCACGGCTACATCAGGGCGACAGCAGACCGCCTTCGGGGCTCTGAGTTCACCATGAGCAAAGTTTCTGTCGGAGCAACGGCAAACCTGATGATGGGAGCGGTACTGGCAAAGGGAAAAACAGTTCTTGAAAACTGCGCCATGGAACCGGATATTATTGACCTGGGTGATTTTCTCATTAAGATGGGAGCAAAGATCTCCGGCCTCGGCACTGAACGAATCGAGATCGAGGGAGTCAAGAAGCTTAACCCTGTCACTTACACGGTTATGGCTGACCGAATAGAAGCGGGCACCTATCTTTTAGCCGGGGCTATAACCCGGGGCGATGTAACAATAAAGAAAGCGGTCCCCGCCCATGTTGAGGCCCTCATAGATACACTGAAAGAAATGGGCTTCTCCATTGAAAGCGGTAAAGACTGGGTACGCGTTCAGCCGAACCGTAAGCTCAATGGAACCATAATAAAGACCCTTCCGTTCCCCGGTTTCCCTACTGACCTGCAGGCCCCGATTATGGCCCTTGCAACAACTATTCCAGGCATCAGTACGGTTACGGAAACTATATTTGAAAACCGTTTTACCCATGTTCCTGAGCTGCGAAGGATGGGAGCGGACATTACCATTGAAGGACAGGTCGCCATCATCCGTGGTGTTCGGGCCCTCTCTTCAGCGCCGGTAATGATGTCTGACCTGAGAGCGGGAGCAGCACTGGTTATCGCCGCCCTTGGTGCACAGGGCACCACTGAAATCAGAAGAATTTATCATGGCGATCGGGGCTACGAAAAGCTTGAAACAAAGCTCACCACCCTCGGCGCTTCAATAGAACGGGTCTCCGGCGGCAACGGATAAACCAGTCGTCGTCACAAAGAAAGAGCCGGGAGTGTATCAACACTCCCGGCTCTTTCTTTGTGACGACTGTACTTTCAGCGGGCTTTACACTTCCTTTTTCACCTCTCCTTCTGCAGGCGCTTCGGGTTTCTTATTCAGTTCAATAGCCTTTTTCAATTCATCAAGATTTACATCTTCTGCTTTTATTGATCCGAGAAATGCAGGCAGCTCAATGCCCGCCTGTTTTGCAAGCTCCTGAAGGGGCGGCAGGGAAGTAACAAAGCTTTTAATAAAATTTGATGTTGTCCCCCCATCATTTCCGCCGGAATCCCATACGGTAATTTTATCAATCTGGAGGTTTGAAATTGCTTCAACCTGCTTTTCAACCAGGGCTTCCATTTTCTCAAGAAGCATGAGAGTCGCCGCCATCTGGGGATCATTATCACAGGCATCGATGATCTGCTTGTAACCATCGGCTTTACCCTTTAAAAGTTCCCTGATACCATTTGCCTCTGCTTCGTACTTCATCAATACCGCGTCGGCTTCACCTTTGGCAATGATCCTGTTTCGTTCCGCTTCGGCATCAGCGGCTATTTCAACCTTTCGTTTATCAATTTCCTTTTGTACGATTTCATCTTTTTCAAGCCGCGATAATTCAACAGCCTGCTGGGCCTGCAGAATTTCCCGTTGGGCGTTTGCCTCAGCAACTTCACTCTTTTCCTTTGCATGAGCTTCCTGGGCAGCCAGTTCGGCATTATAATCCGCCACCTGGGCCTTTGATGTATTTTCACCCTTGATTGCCGCAGCTTCAAACTCAGCAATAGAGATACGCTTGGCCGATTCTGCCTCTTTTCGCCCCTTCGCGGTTTCAGCCAGTTGTTTCGCAATTTCAACTTCCCGTGCCCGTTCGGCTTTAGCTTCTTCAGAGACCCCTTCGCTTTCAAAGTGAGCCAGTACAATTCTCTGGTCCCTTTCGGCTTCTTTTCTTCCTTTTTCTGTTTCAGCGTTTTCAAAGGAGACCTGAACTTCCTTTTCACGATTTGCCTTTGACTCACCGATGGCACCGTTTCGATCCTGTTCGGCAACCTCAACCTTAGCCTGGTTGATTGCCTCGGCAGCTGATTTTTTACCGATAGCGATAATATATCCTGACTCATCAGTAAGGTCTTTAATGTTTACATTTATCAACTGGAGTCCGATCTTGTTTAGTTCAGAGGCGACATTCTCATTTATCTGCTTGAGAAACAGTTCTCTGTCCTGGTTAATCTCTTCAATATCAAGAGTAGCAATAACGAGACGAAGCTGGCCGAGAATGATATCCTCGGCGAGACTTTGAATCTGACCTTCATTAAGCCCGAGAAGTCTTTCTGCCGCGTTGAGCATAATGATCGGTTCTGTCGAAATGGCAACCGTAAAGGTACTCGGCGTGTTGATACGAATGTTCTGCTTTGACAGGGCCCCCTGAAGAGGAATGTCAATGGTCATCGGCTGGAGAGAAAGATACTTCGATTCTTGAATCAATGGAAGAATAAAAGCTCCACCCCCGTGGATACAGCGAGCGCTTTTACCTTTGCCTACCTTTCCAAATATGACCAGAATCATATTTGAAGGACATCGTTTATATCGTGATATAGCAATAAGTCCAAGTGTTATAAATAAAAAAATTACAACACCTACAATACCTGAAAAAATATTGAAAAAATCCATGCAAGCCTCCTGCGTTAACTTCCTTTTAAAAAATTTTTAATTAGTTTTATACGAGATCAGTATCATCATTATAAGCGGCCACAATCAGCTTATCGCTCTTTCTATCCTTATAACAGACAAGTACCTTTTCACCTGTTTTGAGGGTTTCCTTGTCGGTCATCGCATCAACTGTAGTCAGGCGACCCTGGATTTCGACCTGTATTTGCCCCATGCCTTCACGCTGCCCCGGAATAGTAAGGTATACCGTGCCGACATTGGAGATGGCGTTTCGGTAATCGAGGGTCCCTGATGACTCAAAGGATCTCATATACCTGAGAAGATAGAGGGCAAAGACAAAGGTTATGATGCCGGAAAAAAAAGTAATAATTATAATTGAAGAAAAATTAAATTTCGTAAAACGGTAGCATATGACACCGATCCAGCCAGCGCCCTTAAAAAAAGCCAGAATCGTATCGGTGGTAAAAACAGATCCACTGTCTGCATCATCAGTAAAGTCACCGTCATCGGCGATATCAATACCATCAGCCATATCGACATCAGAGTCGGCATCGCCGCCGAAGATTGAAAGTATCAGTTTCAAAAAAAAGAGAAAGGTTGATGCCAGAGCGAGAATCCAGTAGACCGCCTCTGCGTTGCTCTGGATTCCCAGTAGTTCTTTGAAAACTTCCATTGTGTACCTGCTTTTGACTATATTGGAGCTACTTTTCTAGTAGCGTTTTTCCTTCCTGTCAAGATCATTTACACCACTGCGCAGTCAAAAGAAAAGAAAAATGTCAGTCTCTTGAAAAACCTTCAGCTTTCGAATTTTTACCATAGCATAACTTTTTTTATTTTTATGTCTCATGCACCCCGCCTGCCGGCCGACAATAAAGGTAACCAGAAGGAGGATACCCATGCTCAGAGGTATATACAACAGCGCCAGCGGCATGCTCGCTCAGCAGGCACGGCTCGACACGGTGGCAAACAACCTTGCCAATGTTGACAAAACCGCCTACAAGAAAGACCTGACGGTATTCAAGGCCTTTCCAGATATGATAATCCGCCGGGTCAATGAAAGCGGACAGGGCATTGTTCCCGCAGGTTCCTATGACTCAATGCCCATTGTGGGTAAACTCGGTACCGGTGTTGAGGTAAACGAGGTCTACACCCAGTTTAAGCAGGGATCACTCCAGCGGACCAGCAGCAAGTTCGACCTGGCTCTCGAGGGTCAGGGATTTTTTGCCGTCAACACGGAACGCGGCGAACGTTATACCCGCAACGGTTCTTTTACCATCAGCGAAGAGGGGCTGCTGGTCACCCATAACGGCAATCCCGTGCTTGGGGAAAACGGCCCCATACTGGTCCAGCGAAACAACTTCATTATTAATGAAAGAGGGGAAGTTATCGTCAACCAGGAGATACCCCGTGAGGCCAGGGAAATGGTCGGCCAGGACAACAACAGCTGGACCGAACCGGTGGTCATCGACCGGCTGAAACTGGTAGACTTTGAAAACATTCGTGAGATAAAAAAGGAAGGAGATTCCCTCTTTAGAGAGACTGAGCATTCCGGCCCCCCGATACCCCCGGAGAACCTGAAGATTCGCCAGGGCTTTCTTGAAAAATCAAATGTCAATATTGTCAGAGAAATGGTAGACATGATCGAAGTTCAGCGAAGCTATGAGGCGAACCAGAAGTCTATCACCACCCATGATTCTACGCTCGGTAAGCTTATTAACGATGTGGCCCGTTAATTTGTACTTTAAGTAAACAAAAAAGGCGGCATTGAAAAATGCCGCCTTTTTTTTGTGAGCATGTCACCGGTTCTTCTTACCGTAAAGCTACGAGCTCTTTTGGGCAACATAAACTGTCCCCTTAGACGTACCCCCGGTTACAGGATTATCAAATTCTATGAGGTGGGATTCCGATTTTGTAAAGATTTTCCCCAGTTGATCGGCGAAAGATTCTTCCGGCGAGCCATCAGCCCATAGAGCAAAAACACCTCCAGGGTTCAAATGCTGCGCCAGCTCCTTTAGTCCTTCTTCGTGATAGAATCGGGTATTCGTTTGATGCAATACATGAGTCGGGGTGTGATCTATATCTAAAAGAATCACGTCATGTTTTTTATCAGGATTTCCCGGATCGAAGCTCTTAGACACATCCCGGGAAAGAGCAAAAAAGTCACCATTCACAAATCGACACCGAGAATCTTCATTCAGCATTTTACCCAGGGGGACCAGCTCCCTCTGATGCCATTCTATTACTTTCTCTAAATATTCGACAACAATGAGTGATTCTACACGTGTATCTTCCAACACGGATACAGCGGTATAGCCAAGTCCGAGACCCCCGACTACCACGTCGAGATTCTCTTTTTTAAATATGCCAAGTCCAAGTGTAGCCAGTTGTGATTCGGCCTCATGAAACAAGCTGGACATCAGGAAAGATTCCCCAAGTTTTACTTCATATATTTCAAGGCCTCCGAGTTGAAGTAAACGCCTGCGGCGCAGCACCAGATCGCCGAGAGAAGTCTTTTGAAAGTCCAGTTCTTCATAGTTCAGACTCATTGCATCACCTTATACTTTTACGATTAAGCTTATTAAACACCCAACAGCGGCAAAAACTTTTTAATTTTCAGGAAAACTTTTCTTCACACATTGACGAACTATCTTTCTAGATAATTTATCGACTTTTCTATTATAGTTATTGCCGGTATCATTTTTATCGTGTGCCTTCACCTTAATAAAATCAATTTGATAAAACTCGATATATTTAATTAATGTTTCCAGTATATCAGCATTCCGAACAGCATGTCCCTTTTTAGTTTTAAAATCATCTCCCTTCAATTTTTCTTTTCGATCAGGTATCCCCACCACATATTGACTATCAGAATATATATTAATCTTCTCCCAATTATGTAGATTTTTTACAACATACTTAAGAGCTTCAATTGCAGCCCATATTTCCATCACATTATGGGTTGTTCCCAGAATTTCTCCCTTGATGAGAAATTCTTGATCATTAAAAAGTATAACAGCCGCCCATCCGCCTACATTATACTGAGGATTACAGCTGCCGTCTGTGTAGATATGCACTGTTCGATCTTTTATTTTCATACTATGACACGCAACCTCAACAAAAGGCAAATGAGAAAAGAGACATCAAATCAGAATTTCTATTTTATTAATCCGGGGATAAGATATTGACAAAAAGTACTGGTCATGCAAGGCTTTTTTTATTTTTAGTACAGAAAGGCTAAAAGGGGATTATATGAATAAAAATGATATATTAAGAAGAACCAGATATGCTCTCAGCATCAGCAATTCAGAAATGGTACAAATTTTCAACCTGATGGATCATGATATTTCAGAAGCAGAAATACTTAATATACTAAAAAAAGAAGACGCTGATGACTACGTTGAATGCAGCGACAAAGAACTTGAACTCTTCCTTGACGGATTGATTATTTCCAAAAGAGGAAGAAAAGAAACCCCCGGTCCTGAACCTGTCATAAAGCCGACATTACAGCTTTCAAACAATATGGTTTTAAAAAAGTTAAGAATAGCTCTTAATTTCAAAGAAACTGATATGCTCGAAATGTTTAGACTCTCGGGATTTGACATAACAAAACCTGAGCTCTCTGCCCTCTTTAGAAAAAAGGGTCATAAGAACTATAAGGTTTGCGGAGATCAGATAATAAAATATTTCCTTAAAGGGGTTACAATTTATTACAAACCAACGGTTAACTCTTTAAGCCCCGACGGAAATGATGAGATCAAATAGACTGTACTCATTGAAAAGAATTCCTTCGGTTCCATGCTGACAAAAGGCGGGCCCATCGAAGGACCCGCCGCAATTACATGATGTTGCCGACAGGGCAATTATGCCTGCAATAATTGAAAAAACTACTTTTACTGAATACGCCACATATAGCCAACCTGGACAAGGGGAACAAAACGATTATTATAATCATAGAGATTAGCATCATAATTTGAAAGGTAAGCACAACCAGCTTCGACATAAAACCCATTAATAATAACTCCCAGTGCCAGGCCGCCATAGAGAGAGAAAATATCTTCTTCGGCATATTGTTCCGCCGCGTAAAATATGCCTCCTACAAGTCCCGCTGTGACAAGAAATGAATCCCGGCTGTACAACACCAGGTCAAAATTGACCTGAGAGGCAAACATCCATGGTTCCTCTTTGTCATCATAGGCTGGTTCCTCTTCATCATCCATGAATTCTATTATGTTCAAAAAACATAAAGAACCGCGAAACCCGAAACGGGTTCCATAAAAAGCCATGTTGCCGTTTACAAATCCCGGTGTCCCCAATGATATCCCCCCCCAGGCACCACCAGCTTCCTGGGCAGCAATAGCACCAGCAGCGGCAATGACAAGAACACCAGATGTTAATATGCGTACGATAAACTGTTTCATGGCTTCAGATTCCTTTATTTAAATTGATTTGAGAATATACTCCAAAATGGTCAGAGGGGTGCACGTCAAAATATTTTTTATTTCCACACACTCCGGACTGAGTTACCGATTCTATAAATATATTTTGATTGATAAGTATAAAATCAATCCTGAGCCTCGATAGCGTTAAATACTTATCCATGTGCCCATACAAAGAATCATATTTTTTATTGAGATCATAGGGATAATATTTTTTTATGTTATCATTTAATTTATTATCCCAGGTGTATTGCTGTTTATTTTCCCTTTGCTGAAATGTGTCCTTAAAGCCCCCATCCATTATTACATCCATTGCCGGCCAGCCAATCTCTGAATTGAAATCTCCCATTAAAATCAGTGGAGCCCCCGATGGCACGACACTCTTCAAATAAGACAGAAGCAGTTTTGCTTCATCAATTCTCCATTTCGTATTTACAAGCACCTCTGCCAGGCCAATTTTATACTCTTTATCAGAATAGTCATATCTCTCTTTATACTCATTCATCTTCTCGCGGTATTCTTTTATGTCAGGAGGAGAAGAATGAAGATGGGTTACGGCAATATAGATATTTTTACCATTAGTATTAATTTTCCCAACCAGAACCTGGGTTGCATCTTCAAGATGAAAAGATGCCTGGTTATAAACAAATCCGCCAGAAAGCTGTTTGCGGCCCACTTCTTCCAAAAAAAGTCCCTTTCTAACCAGCAGGGCATCTCCCTCCCTCAAATTCCACGGCAGGCCGACCCTGGAAATCCGTACACCGGAAATACCAACATGATATATGTAATCATAATTAATATCTTTTGCCAATCGTTCAACATAATCGGGAAGGAAGTTTGCCTCATTTATGCCAATCACATCAGGCGATACTGCTGCAATTTCCTCCAGGAGAGCCTTATAGCGTTTTTCCCGAACATCTACAGGCTCATACTCTCCCATTTTAAATGTGCCGATGTAATCAAGGCCCGACCAGACATTCAGGCTCATAATTTTGAGGTTTTCTAAACTCAGCGGTTTTACCATTTCCTTTTTACATGATAATAGAAGTGTGGAGACTACGATGGAGATAAAAAAGGCAGAAAAAGAAAGAAAAGATTTCCTCATATTTCACCTCTCATTTAAAATATCTGATTACAGTCTTATAGCTTTGATATAATAAATTTTTATACTAGACAAGAAAAAAATTTATAATAAACAATAAACATTGAGTCGAATCAGGAGCATAAAATGACGTACAGAACCAGTTTTTCAAAAGACGTAGATATAAAAGAAGAATATGTTGAGATGTCAGATGGAGTAAAACTAAAAACTATCATTTTCACACCTCCTGGAAATTATGACAAGAAACCGGTGATAGCTTTTGTTGCAGGATGGGTATCTGAAATATCGGGCTGGATTGATGTTTTAAATAAACTTACGCCAGTCTATAAAACCATATATATCGAAACAAGGGAGAAGAAGAGCGCCATTTTTCCAGAAAAGAAAAATATCGAGTTCAACATGAATAGAATCGCTCTTGACCTTAAAGAGATTATTGATGATAAATGCGGCAACAATGAAGACGTCTATCTTTCAGGAAGCTCTCTAGGATCTACTGCAATACTTCATTATCTTGGTACTCTTGAAAATCAAATTAAACATGGAATTGTTATTTCTCCCGTGGCGGAGTTCAATTACCCCCTGTTGTTGAAATTTTTTATAAAAATATTCAGACCATTTATGTATTATATAATATCCAGGGTGATCCTGCTTCATCTCCGTCTATTTAGACTTGATGTAAAAAAAGAACCAGAACAATATAATAAATATTATAAAACCGTTACAGGTGCAGAGCCTTCCCGACTGCACAAAAATGCAGCAGCAATGGCTGGTTACGATACATTTAAAATACTGAACGGCATTAAAGTCCCTGTTACAATAGTAGGCGCTGAAACAGATAAGCTTCATGGTCTTGAATTATTAAAAAAATTACAAAGTCATATAGAATATTCAAACATTGAAACTATGAAAAGCAACAAAGAAACCCACAGCGCCAGCTTTGGCAAACTTCTTATCGATATCATCAAAAAAAACTAAAACATTGCAAAACAGCAGGCCCCATGTCATCACATGGAGCCTGCTGTTTTACAACAACTGCCTTCTCTTCCTTAAAAAAAAACTACTCCATTGGCTTAAGATCTTTAGAAACTACTAGTTCCGCATCGGTTATTTTTTTAATTTCTTCTATTGTAAAGGATGGATTGATCTCTTTCAAGATCATCTTTCTATTCTCTATTTCCATCACCCCATATTCCGTGACAATCATACTCACTCTTTCTTTTGCAGTTATAGGGAGACTGCATTTTTTTAATATTTTAGATTTACCATTGGCTGTATGGGTTGTAGCAACGATGACCTTTTTTGAACCAACAGCAAGATCCATAGCGCCGCCAATGCCAGGTGTTTTTTTACCAGGTATTATCCAGTTGGCCAGATCCCCTTCCTGATCGACTTCAAGTGCCCCTAAAACTGTTATGTCTATATGCCCACCCCTTATAAGAGCAAATGAAAGGGATGTGTCAAATATTGCACCATGAGGCAGTACTGCCACTGGCTGCCCCCCGGCATTAGTAATATTGCTGTCGATCCTGTCTCCACTTACAATTTCCCCCATACCGGTGAGCCCGTTTTCAGCAAAAATGGTAACGAGAACTCCCGGAGGAGTATAATTTGAAACTAAAGACGGAAGTCCTATGCCGAGATTAACAGTCTGTCCATCTTTAAACTCTTTCGCAACTCTTCGTGCAATAATTTCCTGGGATTTTACTTTATCATTTATCATAATTACACCTATTATTGTTCTTTTATAACGTGATCAATCACTACACCCGGAGTCACTATGTCTTCAGGGTTCATGACACCAAAATCTAGAATTTCCTCAGCCTGTGCGATAACGGTATCTGCAGCCAGGGCCATGGATGGATTATAATTTCTTGATGTGCCATGGTATCTTATGTTTCCAAAGGGATCCGATTCACTTCCTCTTATTATTGCCATGTCAGCACGTAAAGGGGTCTCGAGAATATACTCTTTTCCTTCAACTGTTAATTTTTGTTTGCCCTCTTCAACCAGGGTCCCAAGGCCGGTTTGAGTAAGAACGCCTCCAAGCCCTGACCCACCGGCCCGTATTCTTTCGATAAGTGTTCCCTGGGGATTAAACTCAACATCCATGGATTTTTCATTATAGCGTTTTATCGCCTCTGGATTTGTGCCGAGATGAGTTGTTATATATTTTTTTATCATTCCCCCGGCTATCAGGCGCCCCACCCCGCGGTCTACAAATGCTGAATCATTGCCAATTACTGTTAAATCCTTCAGACCCATGTCAATCATCATATCAATTATGTTTTCAGGAGTGCCGACTCCAAGAAAACCGCCGATCATTAAAGACATTCCGTTTTTAAAAAGAGGCTTAATTTCTTCTATGGAACTGATTTTGTTTTTCATATGCAAAACCTTCATACAGAATATTTAATTGGACAACCGTCCAATTATTGCCCAAAAAAATATACCGTCTACTTCCTTGGTCGGACGTCCAATCAAAATATATTTATGGAATATCGTCAAGTAAAAAATAATTAATTTATTATATACATCAATCTGCCAGTATCTATCTACAGCAAACAGGTATTAGTGTGTTTAAAATAACCTGAGAAACAGATACAAAAGCCATACTTTACCAGGTACTGACTCACACAGAGACACCGCAGGGCCATCCCCCTGTGTGAGTTTGTTTTTTAAAGTCCAGCACAGGTTACGCATATATTAAACCACACCAAAGGTTTGTTACCCTTACTGTTTTACTTTCATCATTTAAAATTGATACAGTGCCTGTATAGACAGAAAGCACCCTTCACCAATATTTTTTTTGTGCTCCCGCCTGAAGAGCTCTCTACCACTAAAGGCATAACCTGCAGTTAATTTTAAAAATGAAATATCTATTGCCCCGAAAACAGAATAGTAATGCAGTTCAAAAAATTCATCTTTTTGCCCGCCAATATTGAATTCGCCGTAATTATCATTTTTAAAACCTACTGATATTCCGGCAAAATCCCCATTTTCACTTTCTGCAGTAAAAAAACGGTATGCAAGCGAGCTTTCAAAAATCAAATCACGACTATTCCTGAATTGATCAATTCTTACATCAACAATAAATCTCAGATGACTTTTGGGCCCAATCACTAATTCAAAATTTGGTCCCGTTAAAAATTCAAATTTTAACTTTATGAAATTTGTTTCGTAATTTGCCCGGATAAGAGGAACTGGTATAACCGGCACCGGTTTTCCATTTTTACGTTCAATACCAAAATCACCTACTGCCAGTCCACCACCTAAAACTAAAGAAAAATGTTTATCCTTAAGCAATTCATAGCCATACACGAAAGCTGCTTGAAAGGTCATTATTCCGCCATACACCGGCTTATCAGACTCACTTTTAAATATTCCAAGGTATTGATGTCTATTTTTCCTGCCATCAAGGAGAAGGTCAATTGTGTGATTCACCTCAGGATAACCATACAAAAGGGAATCTTCAAATAAATGTCGTGTATATAATCCAACAAACATGACATTTTCACCCTCAACTACCGTTCCCGCGCTTGTGGAGTGAACATTCTGCAATCCCAGGTTAAGATAGTCATATTTTAGAAGTGGAATAAAATTTACTTCCTCATTCGACTTCTGAGTATTTTCTTCGGCTAAAGCAACCATTGCTGCAGTAAAAACAACTATCAGAATTGTAATAAGCTTTTTCATTTGCAGCCCCGCAACAACTCTACATTATTTTCATTATACTTTTCTGCTTCGTGATAATCCCGGTTAAAAAAGAAATCTCTTTCCTTAACAACCAGATATATTGACAAAACAATTAGCAGCGCGGTTTGTATCACTTTACTCATTGGGTGAGTTGCAAAAAGTTCGTTAAAAATTCCTGCAGTTACATGGAAGATTATTGCCACAAAAATATTCCGGTCTGTTTTAAAATATAACCAGTTCATCAACAGGACAAACGGGATAAGACTGAAACAAAAATTTAAACTGTAAATCAACCCTGTTTCAACAACATTGCTATGATAGTAATCCTTAATAAAAGAAAGAGGGAAATGCCACAATGCCCAGTAAATCGCAAATAGTATAGATGTTGTAAATAAACTAAACCGGGCACGCAGACAATCAGTACCGTAAGAATGCCATGCCAGTTCTTCCAGCAGGGGAGCAAAGATTAAAATAAACCAGGGCGAAAAAAGACTATATGTAAATGAAAAACCGCCTGACAGACTAAACTGACTCGTGCTATATCCAAAAAACAGGGATATTACCTGGGCAAGAAGTATACTTGCAAGCATAAGACCACAGGTAACAATTAAATAAAAATGTTTTGGAGTGTTAAACTTAAAGATTCTCTCATATAAGTCTTTCCGAAGATCTGGATCTGAGTACATCATTATAAAAGCAATTATCATTGGACTCATTACTCCCAGTATTCCAAAAACACTGAGAGCAATGCCGCAACCATTATCAGATGGAGTCTGATGGCTCAGGTATGCTGCAACAAACCAGAATAACCACGGGATAATCGTAGAAAGACTGTAAAAAAGAACTGGATGTCGATATTTTTTGATGTTCATGTTTGCACCTCATAATTGACTATGTTATTGCTGCATTGACCGACGGTCGGTCAATGCAGCAATAACATAGTCATAAACCGACCGTCGGTCAAGAGGTGTTTGCAAAAAACTTAAATTTTAGAGGCTTTTAAGTAAATATTTTATACTTTTTCAGGTAAAAGACGGTTTTATAACGATTTCTAAAAAGAATAATAGGTTTTTTATCCTTACATTAGCAATTATGAAGATGACAACCCAGTTATTACTGGTTGAGAAAATCAAAAGAACCTGCAGGAGCCCCAAGCTGAGCTTCAATTATAGAAGGAAATGCCTTCATGCGTCGATCAAGCTGCGCTTCATTCCAGGGATAAAATCCTAAGTCTGTCAAAAACTGGAGACCAGCAAGTAAAAATTCAGCACATTCAAGTGGATTCACAATATTAAAAACACCTTCCTCACACCCCTGAGCAAATACAGATGCATACATTGGAGCAAGTTTATTGATGTATTGACCAAGTTGCTTGGAATGCATTTCGGCATTTTCCGCATGGTGAAGGTTTTCAAGAATTTGATCATTTTCATCAGCTATATCATCTGAAGTAATAAGAATCGTAAGCTTCTCCATGGCTTTGAGATTTTTTACATCACTACTGTTTAACAACTCTTCCTTTCTTTTAAGTTCTTCATCTACAATATTTACAACAACCGCTTCCAGTAATTCCTGTTTTGATGAAAAATAATGATAGAGAGTTCCCTTGGCTATGTTTAATCTTTCAATCAGCTCCTGCATGGTTGTTTTATCATAATCTTTTGACTGGAAGAGTGCTCTTGCAGCTTTAATTATCTCTTCCTTTCGTTCATCTGCTTTTTTAACGATTCTTGCCATATCTGTTTTAGTATTCCTTTAGATTTATAGTAAAATACGATGTCAACAGCCAGTTCATGAGACAGAATCGTTCTTTGTTAAAAACAAGAATCATGATACTGGAATGTTAAAATATTGATAAAAAACTCCGGCGAAGCAAGGCTTTTTTGGCTGAATCATGGCAAAAAAAATAACAGCCGGCTTATATTGACACGCCAGACACCTTACCAGTACCTTCCCGTAACACCTGCACCGAGAAAGGCTGTGAATATAAGTTGACAGAAACCACCTAACGTGCAACATTCTTGGTATACCAACAGCAGAAATACCATAAATGGTGAAAACTATGTCAAAAAAAATTACAAAAGTATTTTTGGTATATCTTATAACTTTAACACTGGTTTTATCATCAGCGATTACGATAACAGCGAATGACCTGTTTACCGGAGAAATCTATCTTGCAGGAACCAACAAGGGACTGCTGATTTTCCGTCAAAAAAACAGTGTCCTGAGAAAAGGAGAACAGCTGATTCTGAGGCATACTTACACCAGACCAAGCGGCGCCCTGGCGGTACAGGAAGATGTAATTTTTGAAAAAGGTATCTTTAAAAAATATTTAGTTGAGTTCAAAGGCTCCGACTGCGGATGCGTCCTTGACAGGAAAGGAAACAGACTTTTGTTCGGCTTTACAAGAAGGAATAAAAACAAGAAAGGTAAGGCAAAATATACATCAAATCTCGTTATGGGGCCAACGCTTACACGGTTTGTACACAGAAACTGGAACCGCCTGACAAAAGACAAAAGAGCATACTTTTACCTGCCGGCCATGACACTGCAGCGTATCGCCCGTTTCAGGATGTATAAAAACAAGAAATCTCCCTGGAACCGCCCCGGCGTCATTGTAATCAAGATGGAGCTTGCAAATGTCTTCCTTCGCTTATTCGTTGATCCGGTTGACCTCGTCTATGACCTGAACACAAAACGCCTGATGGAGATACATGGAAAGAGCCTTTTAGAGAGAAAGGTGAAAGGGAAAATTGAAAATCCCGTAGTAGATATTTACTACCGTTATAAAAACTGAAAGATAAAGGGTTGAAATACCACATTCGTGAAAGGAAGGATAAATGGAAGCAATCGGGAATTTCATAAAGGACAATATCTGGTTTATCCTGTTTTTTTCCTGGGGCCTGCCTCTGGGTATATACCGGAGTAAGTTCAGGAAAATCGTATACGAGACCGACAGTTGGGTCATTAACATCCTTCCTTACTTCTGGAAAGAAACAAAAGCACTGGCAGGCAACATGTATCCAGAGCACCAGGAGTATATCAGGTTTCGAAATTTCTACAGATTCTACCTGTTTATATATGCGTTACTTTTCGCCTTATGGTATTTTTTACATTAAACAACTATTTCATGTTCAAAAAGGAGCTACAAAATGAATAAAGGTGTGATACAAGTATATGCCGGTGTATTGATCACAATCTTAATCGCCGCCGGGATCGCCGTTGCTGGCAGCCAGGACAGTATCGTCGCATTTAAGAGCATCCCTCTCTTTGCTCTTTGCATAGCAACAGCCTTTATCATTCAATGGATAGCTTATATTCCTTCTTACATTACAAGGACGGAAAAGTTTTATGATCTCACTGGATCATTTACCTACATAACCGTTATTATTACTGCGGTCCTCATTACATCACGCTTTGACATTCAATCTCTGATACTCACAGGATTGATACTCCTATGGACATGCCGTCTCGGCTTCTTTCTTTTCAGGCGCGTAATACGAGCCGGTGAAGATAAACGTTTCAAAGAGATTAAGGAATCAGCAAGCCGATTTTTCCTGACCTGGACACTTCAGGGCCTGTGGGTCAGTTTTACATCAGCGGCAGCTCTGGCAGCGGTTACCTCAAGACATGAGACAGAACTTGGAATTGTCGGCATCACTGGAATTTGTGTGTGGATTTTCGGCTTCAGCTTCGAGGCAATTGCAGACTATCAAAAAAACAGGTTTGCCGCGGCTCCGGAAAACAAAGGCACATTCATCCGCAGCGGGCTCTGGTCCCTGTCCCGGCACCCTAATTACTTTGGAGAAATCGTCATATGGATCGGTATAGCCATAATAGCCCTTCCCTCTCTGCATGGCTGGCGGTTGGCTACCCTGGTATCCCCGTTCTTTGTTGCCATATTGATTACCCAAATAAGCGGAGTTCCTCTCCTTGAAGAGTACGCCGACAAACAGTGGGGAGGACAGGAAGACTACGAAAAACACAAAAAGTCAACTCCTGTCCTGATTCCCAAACTGCCATTCAGATAAAGGAGTATATTCAAATAAAAAAATTACCATGTTGTTACTGAGTTCCCTCCTGTTCATGTCGTGCTCTTCAGCCCCAACTATTGAGACCATCAAGAAGGTTGACATGAAACGCTTCATGGGAAATGGTATGTTATCGGTAACATCCCGACCTTCATTGAAAAAAAGGCATATAATGTCATAGAGTCATACCGACTTAAAAAGACGGCTCAAGAGACACAACTTACACATCTAAGAAGGGAGGCTTCGACGGCCCCCAAAAGTGAAACAAATGAGATTATAGATCAATATCTCCATTTAAATCTCCCTGCCAGTCAGCAATCCTCCAGCTCATCTTTGATGATAGATCTTACATGTTCTATCAATGGCTGTAAATCATCGCCTGGAAATTCTTTACAATCGACCGGCTCATGTATTTTCATGGTAATACGCCCCGGATAGAGATCCATAGTTGCGGGAGGAAGTACTTTACGAGAATTACATATACTAATGGGGAGTATGGGGATATCAAGTTCTTGAGCGATGACGAAGGCGCCTCTCTTGAACTTGCCGAGTTCTCCACTGCGACTTCTGGTGCCCTCGGGAAGCATGACAATGGAACTCCCTTTTACGAGTTTACTCTTCGCTGTTTTCAGGGTATCTTTTAAAGCTTCCGGACTGGAACGATCGACATAGATATTGCCCCCAAGCTCACCAGCGAAACCAAATACAGGAACTTTTCGAAGCCCCATCTTCATCACCCACTTGATATCGATTCCCAGCCAGCCGTAGAGGACAAGAACATCATAATTGCTTTGATGATTGGCCACGACCATATAAGACTGAATCTTATCAATATGTTCCCTGCCGATAACATCAACAGCAACAGGTGTAAAAAACAGAGAGAAACGTGACCACCACACACCGGAGGTCTTGTGAGCAATACGGTCATTGGCCAGCAGTGCGATAATGGCTCCCAGGAAAACAAACAGGCAGGTCCCTATGAGAAAAAGAGGAATAAAGAAGAGCCATTTATATGGCTGGTACAATATATACAAGAACCTGTTTTTCATACTGCCCCCGGGTATTTATAAATCTACAGGTTAATCGGAATTCCCTGCTGTTTTTCACTGTCCCAGTAGGGGGAAATCTCAAGGAGACGATTTACCACCTCGGGCATAGAAGCAAGAACAGCATCAACCTCTTCTTCTGTCGTATAGCGGCTCAGGCTGAAACGAATTGAGCCGTGAGCAGAAGTAAAAGGAACGCCCATGGCGCGCAGTACATGAGAAGGTTCAAGTGACCCGGAAGAACAGGCCGAACCTGAAGATGCGGCTATACCCTTTTCGTTCATATACAATAGGATCGCTTCCCCTTCAATATATTCAAAACCAATATTTGTTGTATTGGGTACCCGGCGCCCCGGGTTGCCATTAAGATGGGAATTATTGAAACTGGAAAGAAGCCCCTTTTCAAGCTTGTCCCGGAGACGGCGCATTTCTTCATTATCTCCCAGGTGTTCAAGAGCCAGTTCTGCGGCTTTACCGATACCGATAATTCCGGGAACATTCAGTGTTCCGGGACGACGACCCCGCTCCTGATGGCCACCATAGAGAATGGGACGCATCCTGGTACCACGACGCACATAGAGTACCCCGATACCCTTGGGGGCATGAAACTTGTGCCCTGATATTGTCAGAAGATCACAGTTAATTTTATTTACATCAATCGGTATTTTCCCGGCGGCTTGAACTGCATCAATATGAAAGGGAACACCCCGCTCTTTCAGAAAAGCCCCGACTTCCTCTACAGGAAAAATAACACCGGTCTCATTATTCGCGTACATTAGTGAGACAATTGCCGTATCATCGTCAACAGAATCCTTCAGAAACTGCACATCAAGGTTACCTTCGCCGTCAACAGGCACATAGGTCACCCGGTAGCCTTCACGTTCGAGTTTCTTGGTTAAAGCATGAATTGCCGGATGCTCAACCCGTGATGTAATGATATGACGCTTCTCTTTATAATATGAAATGGTTCCCATAATGGCAAAGTTGTCAGATTCGGTACCGGTGCCGGTAAATACAATTTCATAATCATAATCAGCACCGATAAAATCGGCAACCTGCCGGCGGGCCTTTTCAATGTCAGCTTCAACATCTCCGCCGAAACTATGCATACTGCTCGGATTTCCATAATTCTCAGTAAGAAAAGGGAGCATGGCGTCAACCACCTCAGGGGCCACTTTTGTTGTAGCGTTATTATCGAGGTAAATAATTTTATTCATAGTTTTCTTCCTGTCTACTTCGTTTCAATTACTTCTATGCCTTCTTCAACAAATTCCTTCAGCTTCGCCTCGACCAGGTTTTTCAGTGTCACATTAGACACGACACAGTTTGCGCAGCTTCCCCGAAGGGCTACAATCACATTTTTCCCGTCAATGTCAACCAGCTCGATGTCTCCACCGTCTTTCTGAAGCTCAGGACGGATAACGTCTGCAATTGTTTCTTCAACAAGCTGCATGCGCCGGATATTTGTCAGGGGCTTTTTTTCTTTAACTTCCTTCTCTACCTGCCCTACTGATTCTAATTCTTCAAAAAGAATATCTTCTATCTTATGGATGCAGGCACCGCAGGCGCCCCCCGCCTTGGTGTAATGAGTAACATCATCAACGGTCTTCAGGTTGTTATCCCGAACAACTTTGCGGATAAGGGGATCGGTAACCCCGAAGCACTGGCATACAACTTCCCCTTCCACATCTTCATCATCAGTAATTTCTTCACCCTTGAAATTTTTAATGGCCTTCTCAAGGGCCTCATTGCCCATAACCGAGCAATGCATCTTCTCTTCGGGAAGTCCCCCGAGATAATCAGCTATATCCTGGTTGGTAATCTTTTCGGCCTCTTCAACGGTTTTTCCGATTACCATTTCAGTCATTGCCGAGGATGATGCAATGGCGCTGCCGCAGCCAAAGGTTTCAAACTTTGCATCGGTAATAATTTCCTTGTCATCTATTTTCAGATAGAGCTTCAGAGCGTCGCCGCAGACGATGCTGCCGACCTCGGCTACGGCGTCAGCGTCTTCTATCTTACCTACATTTTTCGGATGGGTATAGAGGTCCTTGACCTTATCAGTGTAATCCCACATTTACTTCCTCCTTGCAGTCCCGCGCAGGTTCATTCTCACACGGGAATATATAGTGTAAATACGATAATTCTCATTGTAAAACAGTGAACAGAGCGAGCATAACACTGTTCTGTAGTATAATAATGAAAGAAGCCGGCCCCCAATGTTACAAAAGAGACGGTTTTTTACATTACATCGGCATTTTTTCCAGAAAATCATTAACCAGGTGGAATGCCATGATCCCGGCTGCAACAGAGACATTGAGGGACTGCTTAAGGCCGTACATGGGAATCTCCACAGCACCGTCACAGCAGGCCAGGGCCTCTGGCGTAACACCCTCGACCTCATTGCCGAGAACCAGGCAGAGGGGATATATATAGTCAAACTCATTATAGGGCTGGCTGCTTTCCGTGTGCTCAAGGGCGATGCAGCAGTACCCTTCCTTTTTCAAAGATTTCAACAGGCCGACTGTATCTTCATGGCGGCTCCAGGGCACCGATTCGACACTCCCCAGGGCGGTCTTATCGATCTCCTTTCGGGGAGGATACCCGGTATACCCGCAGAGATGAAGCTCTTCGATCAGCGCGCCGTCTGCGGTTCTGAAAATAGCACCGACATTATAGAGGCTCCGGATATTCTCACAAACTATCCTGACCGGATGGCGCGACCTCACCTTCAGTTCATCAAGGGTCGGGCGTGCCGCCTTTAACGTCTCATGGGTCAACTTTTCAATATGTTTTTCAGGCATCACATTCAGCCGGTTATCAATCCTCTACAGCTCACTATAGAAATACAATTGTGTCAACCATGCAGTAACGGTGTCAATCTATTAATTACAGCAGGCGCTTAAATAGCCGGAGAATATTATATGTTTTCACATTGAAGGCGCGAAAGCGTTTTTGCGCCTTCAATGTGAAATTTCCCAATGTGACATAACGCAAAAATAAGTGCGATTTTCAGATTAATTTCGATTCAGGAAAATTTTTTATGTCACGATAATAGAATTGGAACAGGAAACAATCTCACAACAGGATATACTATGATTCAGCCTTTTACAGAACTGCAAAAGAATCAATCACAGCCATCTATGCTGCCGGTTCGCTTTAATGAGCCATCCGCAAAAAAGGGAACTGGTTTCGATGAAATTCTGTCCCGGGAACTTGCTCCCCCTGAAGGACATATGCATAAATCCCCTGAACTCATTATGACTCACCGGGAAGAAGGGCAGCGCGCCTCGGTACAGCTTGACCGCCCCGAAGAAATTCAGAGAAAACACGATGAGCCCCGTCGGGAAAACAGAAAGGCAACCGAAAGAACTGACAGTCGTGAAAAGCCGAAAGAAAGCACCGCCGCGGCACATGAAAAAATTAATGATCACGAAGAGCATAATAAAAAAACAGAAAAAAATGATGAAGGAAGTGTAACATCAGGTTTAAAGAGCCTCTCTTCAGAATTAAATGCCCGGGCCGCCAAAGCCCTTGAAAAAAAACAGGCAGGTGACACAAAAACCGAGCTTATTGAAGATATCGAAGGCACCATCGCTGCCCTCATGGGGGAAGAAAAAATATCTCCCGAGGCACTGCGCAGCCTTATAGAAAAAACCGAAAAGCTTCTTGAAGGGATCGACGATAAAAAAGCCCGGAACGGGGGCCGAGAACTATTAGCAAAACTTAAAAACCTTCTAAAAAATAATGGGGACAAGGAAGAAGTTTCTCTCCCTAAACTGAAAGAGGCCCTGAAAGATTTTTCAGCCCTTCTCGAAGATACAGTGAAGCCCCGCCTGAAAAGGCTTGCCCGTAAAAACAGTGCTTCTTCCGGCCACGGGGACACGGCTTTAGTACAGGAAAAACCGGAAGACACTTCTGCCCTTTTTCAAAACAAAACCTTCAATAGTGAGCAGGGAAGTGACCGGGGGCGTGAGGGCTTCAACAATGAAAACTTCCAGACAAATATAAAAAATGCATCCATGAAGGGAGCCGCAGCAAAAACAACAACAGCTCAGCGCAGCTTTCAGCAGCAGTTTAATGAAATAGTACAACGCGCCCAGGTCGTGGTCAAAGACAGCCGCAACGGCGCCTTTAACATGAAGCTTTATCCCCGGCAGCTCGGATCAGTGACGGTGAATCTCGGCCTCGAGCAGGGGGTCTTAACCGGCCGTTTTCTTGTTGAGTCGGGAGATGCGAAAAATCTGCTCATGGAAAACCTTGATGCGGTTCGCGAGCATCTTGAAGAAGCGGGTGTAGAAGTCGGAGCATTTGAAGTCAATGTCAGGGACCAGCACCAGGCCCACTCTGACCGTGACGACCTGCCGGAAGCAGCCTTCAAGCAGGGAGCAGACCTGAAAGAAGAACATGCACAGTATGATATATCAGCAGCACCGGTCCACAACGGGGCCATTAACGTCGTAATATAGGGGAATACAATGAAAGATTTTTCCATGACCACAGAACAGCTCGTAAAAACAACCACCCAGGTTGACCATGCAAACAAAAAGATGGGACCGAGAAAAACCGGTGCCGAAGCATCAATGGGAAAGGATTCTTTTTTGAAACTTCTCGTTACCCAGCTGCAGCACCAGGACCCGACAAAGCCGATGGAAGACAGGGAATTCATTTCACAGATGGCCCAGTTTACATCCCTTGAGCAGATGAAAAACATGAACCGGAACATGGAAAAGCTTCTGACGAGCAATGAGTCATCAAAGGCCCATGAACTTCTGGGAAAAAGAGTAGATGCATTTGACCCGGTACGAAAAAGACCAGTCAGCGGCGACGTTGAATCAGTAATTTTTACCGGCCAGAAGGTAAAACTTAAAGTCGGCGGACAGGAAATATCCATGGAACACATTCATGCGATTCATAATTCTTCTTCAAAGAAGGAAAATTAATAAAGCCTAAAGTGTTTGAGACTTAGAACGATATTAATAGAGACAATATATTTTCAGGAGTTATGCCACTATGATGCGATCACTCTTTTCAGGTGTTTCAGGACTTAAGAACCACCAGACCCGTATGGATGTTGTTGGTAACAATATCTCTAACGTTAATACCTACGGTTTTAAATCCAGCCGAGTAACGTTCCAGGATATGCTTTCCCAGACTGTTGCAGGTGCTGCCAAACCGGAAGAAAACAAGGGCGGTGTTAACCCGAAGCAGGTTGGACTCGGTATGACCATTGCTTCAATCGACAAACTCTTCACCCAGGGAAGTCTCCAAACCACAGGTAACATGACTGACCTAGCGATTTCAGGTGACGGATTTTTCGTAGTGGCCGACGGCGCAAAAAACTACTACACCCGTGCAGGTACCTTTGGGCTTGATAAAGATGGTACCATGGTCAATCCGGCAAACGGCCTCAAGGTCCAGGGCTGGATGGCAACCCGCAATGACTCAGGCGAAATGGTCGTCAACCCGAGCGGATCAACTGAAGATATCGTCGTTCCCGTTTACAGCAAAATCGAAGCGCGCGAAACAAACAATGTCCGTTATAAATGTAACCTTGACTCACGAAAAAATATTGTTCCCCCTAACGCTACAGGCAGGATGCGCGCCTCTGCAGGGGTCACGACTAATATAGACGTCTATGACAAAAAAGGTGATACTCACCGGATGACCATGATTCTCTGGAAGACCGGTGACAACCAGTGGACAGCCTCCGCAGCAATCAGCGGAACTTCCACCCCCATCACCATGGACGTACCCGGGGGCGGCGGCCAGAACAACCAGTTAAATCCGAGCGGACGCATTAACCTTCGCTTCTCTCCTGACGGACGCTTAATATCAGCAGCAGATGAAGGAACACCTGATGAGCAGAACCAGGGAACCCTGATGGTTAACGCCAACTACCGTGTGGCGGGAGACCCGACAACACGGACCATCAATCTCAATCTCGGAAAAGCGGGCCTCATGAACGGTATAACCCAGTTCTCTTCTACATCAACCACCAAGGCGGTAGAACAGGACGGCTACAGCATGGGATACATGGAGTCCTTTAATATCGACAACTCAGGAACCATTACAGGGATCTACTCAAACGGCACCAAGCAGTCTGTGGGCCAGGTCGCCATGGCAGTCTTTACCAATCCCCAGGGCTTAACTGCTAACGGCGAGAATCTCTTTGAAGTGTCAAACAACTCAGGACTTGCAAATGTCGGTCCCGCATCACAGGCAGGACGGGGCAAGATGGTTGCCGGTTCACTTGAAATGTCAAACGTTGACCTTTCAGAACAGTTTACCGACATGATCGTAACCCAGCGCGGCTTCCAGGCAAACTCTCGGACAATCACTACGTCAGACCAGATGCTCCAGGAGCTCTTGAACTTAAAGCGGTAAGTTTTTAAACCGTTATAATATATAGCGCAAAAAAAGAGACGGCCGAAGGCCGTCTCTTTTTTTTGATATATATAAACTCTGACACCATCAACCACAACATGTGGTTGGTGTTAGCGCATTTTACTATGTATCGAATTAATCCTCCAGCGCTTTCTGCATTGATTGGGTCGCTGCCACTTCCAGCCATTCCAAATCAACAGTGTTGTGAGCCTCACAAATAAACCAGGGTTCGCGTGAATCAGGCTCAAGCATTACACCATTTTCAATCAGGTTATGGGCGAATGCAGTGTACAGTTTGCTATCGGTTTTCTTCCAGTCCCGATAGTTCTGCGGGATCTCTTCACCAAAGTGTACACCAAACATGGAGTCTGGGCCGGCAAATTTATGTTCGATATCAAACCTGGCAAAGACTCTCGCAAGTACCTCTTTGATGGATGCGCCAACCTTATTAACCGTTGCCAATGCATCCGTTTCACTCAGTACTTCGAGAGTCGCTTTTGCGGCACTTAATCCAATCATGTTGGCCGTGTAAGTTCCTCCATGAGTGACACCATCTGCGCCAAACTTGATCATATCCATAACGTCAGCGCGCCCACCAAAAGCAGCGACAGGGTAACCGTTACCGATTGCTTTCGCATACGTTGAGAGATCAGCCTTGATTCCGTAGAGTTCCTGAACGCCGCCCTTTGCAACACGGAAACCGGTTTTCACCTCATCCATTATGAGCAGTGATCCATTGTCGCTACACACATCGTGCAGTTTCTGCATATATTTCTGAGTCGAAGAAATGCTGCCGCAGTTGCCCATAACAGGTTCAATGAGGATTGCTGCGATATCATCACCTGCCCGGGCGAATACTTCATCCAATGCATCGAAATCGTTAAGTGGGACGATTTCGATGTGTTCTCGGCTGTTTTCTGGAATGCCTGCGCCAAATGGGATTATCTCCGGTGCAGACTGTTGTTCCGGATTCCAGTTATCAACATCAGATTTCCACATCATTTCGTCATAAAGACCGTGAAAACCGCCTTCGACCACAACGACTTTATTGCGGCCTGTAAAACCGCGAGCGGTACGTACTGCTCCAATTACGGCTTCGGTGCCCGAGTTGGCAAAGCGTACTTTTTCAATATTCGGGCATAGTCCTTTGATTAACCTGACAACCTCCGCTTCCAGATCAGAATTAAATCCCGAAATTGTACCACGCTCTGTAATACATTTGATAACTTCCTGGTCTACACGATTGTCTCGATAACCTAAGATGATTGGTCCATAGGCCAGGCGAAAATCGACATATTGCCTGTCGTCGCTATCGGTAATGAAGCCGCCTTGCATGCTCTTTACAAAAATGGTCTCTTCTTCACCCCAGTAGCGATAAGTGTCTGCTACGCCCAAAGGGAGATGAGGTTGAGCTTGTTGTAGTAATTTTTTATTGATCGTGGTCATATGTCATTTTTCCTGGATATATAGTGTAATCTTCGCGAATAACAACCAGCACATGAGACAGAATGGATCTTTAAGGAACCTGCATCATCCCACCGGTATGTTAAAATTTTGATAAAAAGCATTGGTCATGCAAAGCTTTTTAAAGTTTATTTTGGCAAAAAAGTGCTGTTAGGCTTATAATCTGACAAATGAATCGAATGTCTATACTCAGAATTTCTGTCTGCTGTCCAGAAGTCTTGATGCATTTTCCTCATACCTTCGTGTTCAATGGGTCCATTTATATATATACCTGAATCATCGACAGCAGCAATTGTATGAGCTGACATGAATTTTCCCCATCCACGTATAGCTGCAACTTGTTCTTGAGAAACAAAGTATGTTACCTTTCGTATCCCAGACCATATACAGGCGCCAATGCACATTGGACATGGCTCATTTGAAGATATCAAATGTGCCTTTAGTAAAATTTCAGAGCCATGGTTTTTAATAGCTGACTGGATTGCTGACATTTCCGCATGTTTTAATGGATTACCTGACGTTCGAGATTTATTATAACAAGAAGAAATCACTAAATCATCCACAATTAAAACAGCGGCAAAAGGAGGATTGCCAGTAGCAATTGCTGATTGCTGACATTGAAGAATAATTGAAATTACTTCATTAGATATCATTTGTTATTATGCTCCTATCTAAACTATTTAAGTTCGCCTTGGATATATAGTAAACTCTGGCATCACCAACCACCGCATGCCCCAATAAGAATTCTAATCAGAACACGATTACTTCCACCGGAACGTTAAAATATCGACTAACACGGATGAACGAGTGCCGCGGGTGCATTGATGCACATGAGCGGCCACCGGTCATTCAAGGCTTTTTAAAATTTACAAAAAAAGCTACTGTCCTGCCTGATCCTGCAGAAATTTTTCAACCCCGTGTTTAGGTTTTCGGGATAGAGTCCGCATCAATCCGAAAGAAGGTGCGGCAAGTTCATACTGCTCATCGATATCCTTAAGCATCTGCAGCCACAAGCTCGCCGTCATTTCAGAATCCGCCAGAGCCCGGTGGAAGACACCATCATTGGGAATATTTTTATACTTTACCAGGCTCCCCAGCTTATGATTGGGAGCGGACTGGTAGAGGCGCCGGGCAATCAACATTGAGCAGGCGAATGATCCGTCATAGGTTCTTTGAATGGCATTGAGTTCTCCATCGAGAAACCTCTTATCAAAGGATGCATTGTGAGCAACCAGGTTATAGCCGGCAATAAAGCCTGCAAACCGGTCCATGACCTCATTGCAGGGAGGAGCATCCTGAAGCATTTTATTTGTAATGCCGGTATAACTTTCAATAAAACCGCTCACCCTGAATCCCGGATTCATGAGCTCTTGAAATCGATCGATGACTTGTCCCTCTTCAAGTTTTACCGCACCGATTTCAATAGCCCGGTCACCCATATTGGGAGAGAGTCCTGTGGTTTCAAAGTCAAGAACGATGACGGTATTGGCAGATTGTGCGTTCATATTGTGTATAAATATTCTATTGTTAAATTATGGCAACAACTAAATATTACTGAATACTGCTTGAATGAAACTGCTTTATCAATATCCATGGTCACAGTACTTACTAAAAATACAAATAGAGGGAAAAATGAAAAATATTGCAGCTATCGGAATAATACTTTTCACAAGTGCAGTATTTACAGTTTATACATCAGCAAAAACTGTAAAAGACACTAACACCATCACCACTAATGAACGCATAGAAACAATAGACCAAAAAAGACTTCCATGGAGCACAGAAAGTATCAAGGCGTATATTTTAAAGCATCCAAGTGTACAATATAAAATGACCGGCTTTGATCCTTTTGAAAAGAAAAAAATAAATAAAATTGTTTCCTGCGAAATAAAGCCTTACCTGAAAAAATTTTTTAATAATCCAGCAGGCAGCATGTATGAGCTCTATACACCGGATGAAAGCGGCTCACTTTATAAATGGTCATGGTATTCTCCATTTGTACCCAATCATGTGCCGGCTAAAAACAGCCATAAAGTTACATATATCATTACGGGGAATGAACAGATAAAAACTCCAGCAGGTAGTTTCGATTGTGTAATTGTTGAAATTAAGGCCCAGGGAGAGGATGTAAAAGCATGGATGATTAAAGATAAGCCGGGAATCTATGCAAAATATATTAACGCTTTTGGTTATAAATATATTTTAACAAAAATAAAATGATTACATATCAAGGATGCTGGTCTTTTCTCAAAAAGGACAGCATCCTGTTCTCTCCCGGTTACCCAAAAAACCTATGGCTGAAACGCTGGAAACATTCTATCAAATGATTCACTGAGAATTTGAAGGTAAGAATAATTATCAGAACCAATATCATTAGCGCTGTATTTATTTATATGTTTTTTCAGAAGCCCCTCTTTCACCATTCCATCAAGGGTATTGGTTATAATTTCTCGAATCTGATTTTGACTCCATGGCAGATAAAATTCTTCTTTTATTCCGGGATAAATACGCGCGCCATAACTCAGAATATTTTTTATATCCATTTCATTATACCGTGATATAAGCCTGGCAATAAATGCCTCCATGGCAAAAAGATGAAAAATATTATTAAGGGGATAAATTACATTACTCATTCTTTTTTTATTTATACTTATTTCCTGAAGAGACTCATGGACCGAACTTTGAATTGACTTTTTTAAAGATAAAACTTTACCCAGGGCCTTATGAACATCAGGAGTTTTAATAGCAGAAAAACTTATATTGGGGAAGGAAGTTGAAAGCTTTTTAATTGAAATCATCTTATTGATAAAAGTATTAAGATAATCTTCTTTTACTTTTTGCCCTTCTGTATTTACCAGGGCAAAGGAGACCACCGACGAGACATTGAGTATGGCTGACTCATTAATACGGGTATTTATAGTCTGGCCTAATGAATCAACTGTTTTTGAATACCATTCCGGTTTTTCCTTTTCTACGATTTCAAGGGTCTTTCCAGGATCGGTCATAAAAAATGATTTTGGAGGGAAGTGATTATTAAGAAATTCTTTCAGAACAAGAGGCTCCCCAAAGTTTAAATATGCCTTACCCTGAAGCTTTTTCGCTTTCTTAAAAAAGCTGAGAACCCCCCGGAAAGATTCTTTCTTTTTAGGAACTCCCGTCAATTCTTTCTCATAACTGCTGCTTTCAAGTACCCTGTCATAGCTGATATATGTAGGAACAAAAACTACTTTTTTATTGGGATTACGAAGGTAACTTTGGACCACAAAAGAAAAAAATCCCAGTTTTGGCGGGAGCAGCTTTCCTGACCGGCTCCTTCCCCCTTCGGGAAAAAATGATAACGGCACATTTTTTTTCATGAGGTGATGAATGTATTCTTTTAAAATAGATGTATAAAATTGATCTCCTGCGAAGCTTCTCCTGACAAAAAAAGCACATCCCTTCCTTAAAAAATACCCCGCTGGGAAAAAATTTAAATTATTACCGGATGCCATCACTGGAGGCATGAGTCCATTCTTGGCAATCGCATCAAGCATCATAAAGTAATCGATATGACTGCGATGATTAGGGACATATATCATCTGGTAGTCATCTTCTGCGAATGACTGTACCTTTGAAAAATTCTGCACCTCAATATCTTCAAACATCCATCGCCATATAAATTTTCTCAATACAAAGGCGTAGGTTTTTAATATTTTGAAATTCATATCATTGGCAATTTCAAAAAATATTTCCCGTGCTTTCTTTTTTTGATTTTCAACAGAGACATTGTCTTTTTCGACACATTCGGCAATTGCTTCATCTACCCATCGTCCCTGGAGAACCTCTTTGGAGACCTTTTTTCTGTTAAATAATTTTCTGCCCGCTTTTTTCGGAGGAAAAACATGAGAAAGTGTCACGATAGTGTCTCCTTTTTGAATCACTCGCTGATACCAGACTTTAAAATAACCATGTACCTTATTTGTGTCAATTTACAACCATAATACATATGACTTACAAATAATAATCTCAAATGGCCCTGTTTCATACTACATGTAATTTTGTTAACATACTGCTTTCCACTTCTGTATACAATTTACTCTTTTTTGGCGACAATAACATTTTATTCAACAAAATGCTGTATTTTATTACAACCACTCAAAAACTCAAAGTTTGTATTGACATTCTATCATAATAATATTGAATCAAATAATAACATTGTTATGCTTTAGTAAAAGGCAGGTATACCTTTTATTTTTCACACAAAATAGTTTAAAAAAATGATCAAGGAAGAGAGTATGCAAAAAAGAAAATGGTACCTCGAACAATTAACCGCACCGGCTTTAATGCAGAGAAATGCCTTTCAAATGGGAGATGAAACCTTTCAACTCTACAGGGATGATGAAGGCAAAGTCGTAACATTAACCTATGCAGAGAGTTACAATATCATCAGGGAGCTTTCATGCGGGCTCATCAGCATGGGATTTAAAAAGGGTGATCGGGCCGCTATTATGTGCAACACCTCTCCCCAGTGGAACTGGAGCGATTATGCAATACTCTCCGCGGGAGGCATCACCGTATGCATCTACCCTACACTTTCAGAACATGAAATTGAATTTATACTTTCTGATTCAGGAGCAGGTATAATTTTCGTGGAAGATGGAGATATCCTTGAAAAGGTTCTTAAAATCTGCTCCCGTCCAAAGTCTAAAGTTAAAATAAACCATATTGTGGTTATGAAATCAGGAAGCGAATCAAATAACAAAATGGTTCTCGATTTTTCGACCTTGAGAAAAAAGGGTATCGAACTAAGAAAAAGAGATAAAATGGCCTTCGAAGAACGATGGAGATCAGTCAAACTTTCTGATGACATGACAATTATTTATACCTCCGGAACCACAGGTAATCCAAAGGGAGCACTGCAGACCCACTTTGGCTTTACCAGTGCCAATAACAGGGACTGCCGTGTCTGTAATTACGCGGGCCCGGAACAGGGAGACCGTTTTCTCTCATTTCTCCCCATGGCGCACACCTACGAGAGGCAATGCGGCCACGGAGCCGCCATGCAGGCCGGCCTGTCCATCGCCTACTCATCACCGAAAACCCTTGTAGAAGACCTGAAGCTTTTCAAGCCGACTATCTTCATGTCAGTACCCAGAATATATGAAAGAGTATACATGGCTATGCGCGATCAGGCGGCCAAATCACCTCTTAAGAAAAAAATATTTGATGCGGCAATACGGACAGGTATAAAAGTAGTAGAAAACAGGGCCGACGAAAACGGCTTCATTAATATGGCGGAAGGTATTGACCTGACAGCGGGAGTAAACCCATGGCTCAAGTTTAAATTTCGTCTCTTTGACAAACTGATTTTCAGCAAAGTCAGGGAAGCCTTTGGCGGCAGGTTCCGTTTTGCCTTTTCTGCAGCGGGAAGTTTAGATGCTGATCTCTGTAAAACATTCCTTGCCATGGGCATTCGCATACTCGAAGGCTATGGCGCCACGGAAACATTGAATGAAGTAACGGTAAACCGTCTTGAAAAAATACTCCCCGGCTCTATAGGTAAACTTCCAACCACAGACCTGGAGTGGCGGCATGCTGAAGACGGAGAATTTCTGATAAAGGGAGACTGCATATTTAAAGGTTACTGGAACAATGAAAAAGCAACAAAAGAAGCCTTTACCGAAGATGGTTTTTATCAAACCGGGGACATCGTTGAAGTCCTTGCAGATGACTATATAAAAATAGTCGACAGAAAAAAAGGTCTCATGGTGCTCGATACTGGCAAGAATGTTCCCTCTCAGAAAATCGAAAGCCTTTTTTCACTAAGCAGCTATATCGAAATGCTGGTTCCCATCGGCAGTGAAAGGAAGTTTGTTTCTGCCCTGATTGTACCGAATTTTGACAGCTTCATTAACTACTTCAAAGAAAATAATATCTCCTTTGATGAATCAGAACTACAGTTTGATACAGAAATGGCATCAACACCGGTATGCATCAAAGTAGGACCGGACTTCATTGAAATACCTGAATTCAAAAAAATGATCAATGACGAAATAGAGAAAGTCAACATGCATCTTGAATTCTACGAGCAGGTTAAAAAGTATCATATTCTTGATTACAAGTTCACCGCTGATACGGGCGAATTGACACCGACACTGAAAGTAAAAAGAAGAATCGTTCTGGATAAATTCGAAAAAGAAATTAACCAGATGTATAAGTAATGAGAAACAATCGTCAAACTGTTAGAGTTTTCCTTTACAGGGAAACTCTAACAGATTTTAATTTCTGCAGATAAAATCACTCAAAGCACTCACCCAGCTTTTTTCGCCATCGGTTAACTTTTTTCTGACTCCAGACATCAGGAATAGAAAGAGCTGCCTCTTTCGCGTCTTCAGCGTCACTAAGAAGAGACTTAAGAGGAAAAAGAAGGTCAGGCCGGTACCATGCGCGGAAAAAGCGCCCCGCCATTTCGCTTCCCGTTATGCGAATTTCCTCACCCATAAGGGGCTTCTGCATATCCTGTGCGGTCATGACCCCCTTTGCAAACAGGGCATTTAGTTTTGATTCTTTTATTGTAAAGAGATACCGCCTGAAGCAGTCGAGAAAGCACATGCGGGCGCCGGTAGTCTGATAGTAGCGGTACTGGTAGTACCAGAGATCTTCGCAACTGTAGCATACCCTGTTGTAGCAGGTGACCTTGCCGATTTTTTTAACAGTATCGGCCAGATGTACCGCCGCCTGCAGGGAGTTCTCAATGCCTGAGCCCATGACTGGTACGGTCATCGCCGCGGCATCACCGATAGCCGCGTAGTTATGGCCCACAAAAAGATCAAGGGACCGCCTGAGGGGAATGCGGGCATAACTTCCCCCGCGGAGAAGCTTCGCTCCCAGGCCGGGGTTCGACTTCCGTACCATCTTTAAAATACCTGCGACTTTTTTTTCGTCAAGGGGCTTCAGAGAAGCAATCAGAAAATCGCAGGCTCCGTCGATAAGCCTGAGCCATGCAATTCCTTTTACGCCCCCGGGCATGGTATAGACAAGATACTCCTTCCTTTTCATTTCTTTTATGTCTTTAATATTGTAGTAGGCCCTGTAGGCGTAGACAAAGTCTCCCGGGGCAACATGCTTTTGGATAGAATATGATGAAGGAAGTAGAGACCTGACCGGAGTCGCCAGGCCGGCGGAGTCGATGACCAGGGACCCGGGTATCTTTTCGCCTTTTACTATCAGGCCGGCAACAACTTCCTCCTCCCCCTTTTCGATAAGCGGCCCCTCTACGGCTGCCTCAAAGTGAAGCGTAACACCTGAGATTTCAGCATATTTCACTAATGACTCAATGAGCTCCTTGCGGTCCATTGCCACTTCACGTTTGGCCAGGGGCATCTCGGTGACAAGGCGGGTCTTCATGTCAGGGCTGACAAAAGTAAAATTACTCACCCTGATGAAAGGGGGAAGTTTCCAGCCCTGTATCCTAAGCTTTTCCAGGGTATCGAGCTTCAGGTTATCATGCCAGTCCCACCCCAGGTCTGCGCGGGCCTTTTTTTCATAGAGGTGCACATCATAGCCCTGGCGCGCCAAAAGCCCCGCCGCCAGAAGCCCGCCGTGTCCCGCGCCGGCAACCAGTATCGGCAGCCCGCTGCCGCTGTCAAGGGGGAAGGAAGTAAGATGCATTACAAGACACAACAAAGGAAGGAAAAGTATTTTTTTCATAACACCCGCCTGATGTAACATATACTTCAAGTGCATATTACAGAAAATAATGTCAATGTCTTTTTATGCTTTTACTGGGTGATAATTTTCGATTTTAATTTACTTTAAGAGAGACCAGACTCAACAACCTTCCGCGCTTCGTGAACCAGATCCTTTATTGATTCATCAGAATAGGGAATGGTATCAATTTGAGGATGAATAACTATCTCAGCCATACCGGGAAGCAGATCAAGGGAACCCGAGGGAAGAATTTTTCTGGTGCCCCGTATGGTAATGGGCAAAACAGGAATCCCCAGGTCGAGAGCCATTTTGAAGGCACCGTTTTTAAACTCCTGGAGGCTGCCGTCTTCACTTCTGGTGCCCTCTGGAAAAAACATCACCGAGGTTCCATTTACGATATTTTTCTTTGCCTTGTTGATTGTTTCCAGTGCTGCCTCTGTATTGGACCGGTCAATAAAGATATGATCCATTTTCACCGAAGCGGGACCAAACATGGGGGTCTTTTTAAGAGAAGCTTTGGCCACCCACCTGAGGTCGATATTCAGCCAGCCTACAACAACCAGGATATCAAACTGGCTCTGGTGATTGGACACAACCACATAGGACTGCCCGGGGATAATATGTTCTTTGTTTCTGATCCTTACAAATACCGGGACCACAATACAACTGAGCCAGGCCCAGACGCTCCCCCCGTATTTCATCCCGATTTTAGCATTAAAAAAAGAGGCAAGAAGCATTGAGACGCTTCCCATCACCAGGGTAATCAGAATAAAAAGAGGGATAAAAATCAGCCACTTGTAAGGTTGATAAAGAACACGAAAAATTCTGTATCGAATTGAAGGCCCTTCGCCGGGCCCTGATGTTTTTTGTTTTTTATTTTTCATGGTTATTCATTACTTCACAGTTAAAGCTTTAACTTCCTTTCCTTCAGAATTCAAAATTGCGATACGCATATTTTTCATATCGGCATCAACTTTAATAACCGTTTCCCCATCCCATCTCGAACCGCCAACAACTACCGGATATGAGTGATTTTCATTTGAGTTAAAAACAGCCGTTTTATGCGTATGTCCCGCAAGAACCAGATCAACACTGTTTTTTTCAAAAACAGGAGCAAACTTTGTGTTCATAATAAATTGACCATGATCCCTGTCTTTTTCCCGATCGACAAAGGGAGGTATGTGAGTCAAAACAATACGATATCGCGCCTGGCGAAATTCTCTAGATTTTGTTTCACGAATTAACCATTTCAATTGTTTCAACCGATACTCTTTAAAATTGACCATCCCTCCATATTCTTCATGGCTGCTGGTTTTATCTTCACCGGCATCTAAAACAACAAAGCGAACCGGTCCATGGCTGAAGGCGTAATAAAATTTGTCACCCTTCTGGTTAATAAATTTTTTCAATTTGGGAGCAGCAATCCCCCTGGTTTCATGGTTTCCCCGTACCAGATAAAAAGGCTTACTCCCTTTCAAAACGCTGTCAAGGGGCTTGAGCATTTGTTCAATGATCTGATCTTTTGAATCAATATGATCAAAGTAATCACCGTTTATAAAAAGATAATCGAAGGCCAGGGGATTCTTTTTAATAAAGGCGGGAATAAGATCTGATTGCTCATGAATATCGTTAAAAACAAGAAATGAAACTCTTTCAGCATCAGGACTCAGGGTAGTAAAGGTGATTTTATCACTTGATAAAGTCTGGTCGTAATCAACATGGTAGGCATAGTACTGCTTAAGGGGTTTCACAAAAACCTGGTAGCTGTATTTCTTTCCTGGTTTAAGGTTCTTTATAGTAATTCGATGGATCTTTTTAAGAATAAACTTTCCATCCTCAGTCTTCTGGAATGTTTTATTAAATTCACCCCCTTCTATCTTAAGCCACGACAGGGACTTCCTGTTAGCGGCCCAGACTATGGTGGCCGACGTTGCGGTGACCCTTTGCAGGTATGGACCAGCTGTAATTTCCGGTGAAGAGTAATCATTCTCTATAATAAGAAAAACCAGGACAACTGCCAGAAATGAAGCAATTCGGTACTTTAACAAAACACCAGTATGAAGACCGGGGAACTTAAACATTACCACCGCAAGCAGAAATAAAAATACCAGGGAGCCAAATATCTTTTCTAATTCACGCCATGCTGTAGAAATCTCCTGCTCCACTCCTGAAATAAGCAGGTAGAACAATACAGTAAAAATTACCGTTACGATTATACATACTGCTTTTTGAATTACAGATAAACTATACATTTCACTATTTTCTATTGCCTTGATCACTCTAAACATAAGATAAAGAATAAAAGATATGGCCATAAGCAGAAGTATCACAATCACGGTGAGCCATGAAAACCTCACCTGAAGCATTTTTTCGAGACCTTCATTTATATTAAACCACATGGGATGGAGAAGCAGAATCATTGCTAAGAATAAAAACAGATCAATGAATGCAATAGCGGCTGCCACCAGCCAGAAATTTTTAATATACGCTGCAAATCTTTTCATTGTGCAATCTCCTGAAATATTTCGAAAGCCTCTTCAAAACCTGCTGTTTTGTGTCGGCCCTGCTGAATATTTAAATATTGAAAAAAAACATCTTTCATGCAAGGCTTTTTTAAAAAATGTAACCTTTATATATACAATCCCCCCGATAATTAAACTATATAATTTTTCGGCACCACTCCAGGAGAAAGCCCATGATCGAAGAAGGAAAAAAAGCCCCTGCATTCACCCTCCCCGATGACCAGGGAGAAAAAATAAGCCTGAATAATTTCAAGGGCAAAAAGGTTGTCCTCTATTTTTATCCCCGGGACAATACGCCGGGCTGTACCACCGAGGCATGTGGCTTTCGCGATATCTATGATGATATTCTCAAAAAGGGGGCTGTTGTCATGGGGGTCAGCACAGACTCCGCTGCCTCTCACCAGAAGTTCAGACTTAAATTTGAACTCCCCTTTTATCTTCTTGTTGATGAAGATCATAAAATATCTGAAAAATACGGCGCCTGGGGTGAGAAAAAATTATACGGTAAAACATCCTTCGGCATCAAGCGCTCAACTTTCGTCATTGATGAAACGGGAAAAGTTATAAAAGTTTTTCCAAAGGTAAAGCCGGCAGACCATGCCGCGGAAATTCTGGAACTGTTATAATGAAAGGAAGTAAAGGCACCCTCACAGGAGCGGTTATACTTTTTATTTTCTCTCTTACCCTGCCCCTTCATTCTGGCAGATGTCCAATTCGGCAGGAAATTACCGCAACAGCAAAAAAGTTCCTCGGTATTTCATACCGCTACGGCGGTACCGGAAACCGGGGATTTGACTGTAGCGGTTTTGTACAGAATGTATTTCTTAAACACGGCTTTAATCTTCCGCGCATGTCCCGGGACCAGTACCGAAAAAGCAGAAAGATTTCCCTTGCTCGTGTCAGTCCCGGCGACCTGCTCTTCTTTAAGATTTCGAGAAACCGGATATCCCATGTAGCCATATCGCTGGGAAACGATACATTCATCCATTCGCCCCGTACCGGCAAGCGGGTTCGTGTCGCCAGCCTGAAAACTTCCTACTGGAAAAAACGCTTTGCAGGCGCCGGAACATTTATCAGCTGCCGGTAAGCAAAGAAACGCTTCTTCGCCTTCAAAAAGAAATATACTTTTTCTTCTTGCATTAAACTGTTTAAAACTTATAATCCCCCGTTATTAGCAAAAGAGCACAATTATGGCCAATACACAAACAGTACAGCAGGCATTTCACATTCACCCCCTTCAGAAGGTCCTCCTGAGCTTTCTCGGGCTGATTCTTACCGGGGCTCTTCTCCTTATGCTCCCGGGCATGGCGATTGCTCAAACTTCCTTTACCGATGCCCTTTTTACCGCCACATCCGCGGTATGCGTAACCGGGCTCATAACCCTTGATACCGCCGGGCATTTTACCCTGGGAGGAAAAACACTTATACTCCTTCTGATACAGCTGGGGGGCCTCGGTATCATGACCTTTTCACTGGGGCTTCTCTCAATGCTGGGTAAAAACCTTTCACTTCAGTGGCGCTTTACCTTCAGCGATCTTTACAGCGGTTTTGAGGCGGTGCCGGCGCGAAAAATAATCCGCCTCATTCTCATCTATACGCTTGTCATCGAAGGGATAGCAAGCTGCATTCTTTTTTTTGCCTTTCTTCCCGGCCGAAGCGTTTCGGCTGCCCTGGGACACGCGGTCTTTCATGCCGTGTCAGCCTTCTGCAACGCCGGCTTTTCAACATTTTCTGACAGCCTGATCAGGTTCCAGGGGAACCCTCTGATTATTTTGACCATATCGACGGCAGTCATTCTCGGGGGCCTCGGTTTTATTGTCCTCTATGAACTGGTATCGGGCCCCCGCCTCAAGGGGAGAAGATTATTTTCACGTTATACGACACACAGCAGGATTATTCTCATAACTACAGCAATTCTCCTCCTCGGAGGGACCCTGGTATTTTTTCTCCTCGAGAAGAGTCATGCCATGGCGGGGCTTTCAACGTCTGACCGCCTGCTGGCATCTTTTTTCCATTCAGTCAGCTGCCGCACCGCCGGCTTTAACAGCATTAACATTTCAACACTTCGGGAAAGCACGCTCCTTGCCACCATGGCACTGATGTTTATCGGCGGTTCTCCCGGCTCCATTGCAGGAGGAATTAAAACGACTACCATTGCGGTAATCTTCCTTCTCTTACGGGCAAAGTTCAGGGGAGAGGAAGATGTCGTCATCTGGGGACGGTCTATAGAGAAAGAAACTATCGACCGCAGCATGACACTGATAATTCTCGCTTTTTTATTTGTATCACTGGTAACCTTTATCATGCTCACCATTAAAGACTTTGACTTGGGGCATTCTTTTATATCAGTTATTTTCGAAGCGGTAAGCGCCTTTGGTACTGTAGGACTTTCAACCGGCATTACCGGCCAGCTGCCCATAGCGGAAAAATATCTTATTGCTGCGGTAATGTTTATCGGTCGCCTCGGGCCTCTGACCCTTATTACCGCCCTGACACTGCGCCACAAAAAACATTTGATCGATCATCCCGAAGAACAAATCATGATAGGATAAACTATGAAACGATATGTAACCATCGGTCTCGGCAATTTTGGATTCAACCTTGCCCGCACCCTTGAAGAAAGCGGCTGTGAGGTTCTCGGCGTCGATTCTTCCCGTGAAGCTGTTGACGCGGCAAAGGATTATATTACCCGGGCTGTAATCGCCGACGGCGCCAGCAGAGAGACTCTCCAGTCTTTGATGCTGAAAGATTTTGACGGGGCCATTGTCAGCATCGGCCAGGATATGGCACCCAGTATTCTTATTGCCCTCTACCTGAAAGAACTCGGCATCAAACGGCTCATCGTTCGGGCCGTA
>Ga0070729_10000386_pt1 | contig 95420 bp, 86 predicted proteins | sample tdDd472_FD_66725 | JGI IMG/M metagenome (GOLD analysis project Ga0070729, IMG submission 66725) | Marine sediment microbial communities from the Atlantic coast under amendment with organic carbon and nitrate - tdDd47.2 | ecosystem: Environmental > Aquatic > Marine > Coastal > Sediment | place...
GAGAGTTCATCGGAAAGATCATCTAAAGGCTCTTCGGCAAAATCTGCTGAGAGTTCATCGGAAAGATCATCTAAAGGCTCTTCGGCAAAATCTGCTGAGAGTTCATCCCTTAGATCGGTATCATCTGTTGCACTTTCAGTAATTAAGTCATCATCAAGAGTAAAATCACCTAAATCACCAAAAGGATTATCATCATCGTCATCATCAAAATCAAAACCACCTAAATCGGGAACTAGTTCATCAGACTCATCTTCCAATACTGCTTCACTCAAGCGGTCATCAAGATTAAATTCCTCGGCAAAGTCAACTTCACCGCCAAAGCTGCCGCCCAGATTCCCTTCAGGATTCACATGTGGAACATCTTCTATTGTCCCACCTTCCCTGGCAACTATGATAGGCTCTTTTCCAAGTGAGTTAATTATTAATTTTATATCTTCTATTGCATCAAGATCAGGCATATCTCTCTATGTTTTTAAACCTCATGATAAAGTCATTATATACGTTATTATAAAGATCGGCACAATTTCCCATCATTTAATAATAAAGTAATAGGAAAATAATCCGACATAAAAAATAAGCACTATGAAAAAAATATTAATTATATCTATAACATTGTTTTTCTTATTCAATGTACCTGTATTAGCCATAGAGAATTTACCTCTTCATCTCAAGATAATGTCTACACATGAGACTGTCGAGCCACAGATATGGAATAATAAGATATTCCTCACCGCCGCACCGGAAGAAGGTCCCCGTTTTGTCGGAGTGGCATTTGATTATGAATCATATAGCAGAATTCATCCCTTTGAAATTAATGAAAGTGGTATCTATGTTTATTCAGCTGATGTTCCGGAAAAAAGTGAAATTCACTACCGGCTTGTTATAGACGGGCTCTGGATGGCAGATCCCCTGAATCCCGATAACATAAAAGATAAATACGGAATCATTGTTTCAAAATTAAAAATTGATAAGCCCCCTTTTGTTAAAGTAAAAGGTCCGATCTCCGACAATTCCGGAAATACCAGCTTTTCTATACGCAGCAGACCGGATTCGACTGTTTCTATTGTGGGGAGTTTTAACGGCTGGGATCCCTATATGACACCAATGAGGGAAAGTTCAGCCGGAGTGTATACAACAGATCTCAGACTCCGATCGGGATCGTACTATTACTACTTCATCATAGATGGAGAAAAAGCCATGGATCCTATGAATTTTCTCAGAGCAATGAACCGGGAAGGGGAAGAAGTCTGCAAATTAGAGATTTCGGGAACCTGGTAGTCTGTCGGACTCAGTCAATTCCGGTCTATTTTTGATCTTCTAGCTCTGTTTGTCGTTGCTCAATTGTCAAATATTGGAAATATTCTCCTCATTCGCTCCTAAAACAGATCAAAAATCTCTAAAAAAATTCTCAAAAGCACTGAGTCCAACAGACTACTAGACTTCATGCTCAGCTGATCCGTACTTTAGAACAGATAGTGCATTAAATGCACATTTCTCTTTCAGCAATTCAATTGAATTTTCACTGTAATAGGCTCTATGGTCGGTTACTATTATATTCTCCAGTTTTGCTAGATTGCAGTTACCCTTTGGCGGTTCGTGTTCCATCACATCGATAGCGGCTCCCCGGATCATGCCCGTTTGAAGAGCTTTTTCCAAATGAGTTTCATTTATTACGGCTCCCCTCGCAGTATTAATCAGTACCGAATCATCTTTCATAATTTCAAAAGACTCATTATTGATAAAATATTTAGTATCGTCATTCAATGGAAGGTGAAGAGATATATAATCAGATTCTTTTAAAAGAGTTTCAAGAGAAACTGCATAAACTGATTCGTCAATTTTATCTCCCGGTTTTAATCCCCTGCTGTGAACAAGAACTCTCGAAAATCCGAATCCCTCTGCCATGCTTTTTAATGCCTGACCTGTCCGCCCATAACCAATGATCCCTAATACAGAGCCATGAATTCTTTTGATCTTAGGAGAGGGAACATCGCGCCACCGTCCCTCACCTACAGCTTTAGCCCTTTGAGCTATATTTCTTTCAAAGGACAATAGAAGCGCAAAGGCGTGTTCCGCGACTTCATGGATGCAATAGTCGGGAACAATTGTAACTTTGATTCCAGCTTCAGCAGCAGCCTCTGTATCAACATTATCGTAACCTGCTCCATAGCGTGAGATGACCTTGCATTTTTTCATACTTTTAATGACATCTGCATTCATTTCAGCCATATCTACCAGAAGCGCATCAGCGTCTTCAACGGCTTCAATCAGTGCCGAACCTACGAGCTCTTTATATATTCTGACATCGGCATCAATAGAGGAAAGGATTTTTTTTTCAATATCACAATTTCCATTGAGGTTATCAGTAATGACAATTTTGTATTTTTCCATATTCCGATTATACATGAAAAATTTGAGTTGATATACTTAGAGATAAAAAAAAAACTCCCCTGAAAAAATCAGAGGAGCTGCATTTACAATAAAATTGTCAGATTTCTTTCCATCTGTGACAAGCCACAGAGTGATCTCCACCGACATTTTCCATAACCGGTAGTTCTTTCTTACAGATATCAGTCGCATACTGACATCTTGGATGAAATCTGCAACCGCTTGGGGGATCGATCGGATTGGGAACGTCACCTTCGAGAACGATCCGCTCTTTTTCACTTTCAGGATCCGGTACAGGGATAGCCGAGAGCAGAGCTTTTGTGTACGGGTGTTTTGCATTTTCAAAAACAGTTTTTGTTTCACCGATCTCAACGATTTTACCCAGGTACATAACAGCAATTCTATCACTGATAAACTTAACAACCAGCAAATGGTGCGTTACAAAGATGTAAGTCAGGTTGAATTGCTTCTGAAGTCCTTTAAGCAGATTCAGAATCTGAGACTGTACAGAAACATCAAGAGCTGACGTCGGCTCATCCATTAGAATCAAGTCGGGGTGAGTAGTCAGTGCTCTGGCTACGGCAATACGCTGTCTCTGGCCGCCGGAAAACTCATGTGGGTATCTGTTGTAATGCTGTTTAGAGAGACCTACAGTCTCCATGATCTGATGGAGACGGACCTGGATTTCTTCAGAGTTTAATAACTTCTGGCATTCCAGGGGTTCTGCAACGATTTTCTTAACAAGCATACGCGGATCGAGAGAATCGGTGGGATCCTGAAAAACAATCTGCATCCGTCTTCTAATCTCACTTATAGCTTTCTTTGAGTACTGAGTCATATCTATTCTAGTACGCGTTTTTTTAATTTTTGATGTATCTTCCGCATTACCGGCAGCAATCATCTTCTCAAGTTCATCAACTTCATTTTTGTCCTGATCGAAATATATACGACCTTCTGTAGCTTTGTGTATATTGAGAAGAGTTTTTCCTAGAGTTGTTTTACCACAACCAGACTCACCTACCAGTCCAAGGCATTCGCCTTTTTTAATAGATAGATTGATATCGTCTACAGCTTTTACATCGGCAACATGTTTTCGAAACAATCCACCTTTAACGGGATAGTATTTTTTTAGTCCCCGAATATCTATTAATGTATCATTCATCACTTTTTATCCTTCTGAGAATAGAGATGACAAGAAGTAGAATGTTCATCATCTATCTGAAAAATTTCTGGTTTTTCTGTTTTACATATTTCCATTGCATGAGGGCAACGAGGATGAAATCGACAGCCTGAAGGAGGTGTAACAAGGTTAGGTACTATACCGGGTATCGTTTCCAGTTTTTCACCCTGCACAACTTTCGGAACAGAATTCAATAATCCCTTTGTATAAGGATGATAGGGATTCTTAAAGAGATCTTTTACAGGAGCCGTTTCACAGACATCACCGGCATACATTACCGAAACTCTATCACAGACTTCAGCAATAACTCCCAGGTCATGGGTGATAAACAGTACAGAAGAGATCTTTGTTTTCTTAAGATCCTTTATCATGTCCAGAATCTGGGCTTGAATTGTAACATCGAGGTTGGAAGTCGGCTCATCGGCAATAAGCAATTCGGGATGGCAGGCAAGAGCGATTGCGATTACAATACGCTGCTGCATTCCACCGGATAACTCATGGGGATATCTGTCTATAATATTATTGGGGTTAGGAATTCCCAGATCAGTCAGAAGGATTAGAACATTCCGTCTGATCGCTTTTTTAATCTGACTCTGATAGTGCTTGACTATAGGTATTCTTCTCAGAACCTGAATCCCGAAATTATATTCTTTGCATCTGTCCCTTCTAGCATTGAGAGATCTCTTTCTGGAAATGGAAGCTTCATCATCATTCTCTTCCAGCCCAAGCAACTCTTTGTCTATTTCAGCAACTTTAATATCGTATTCTTCTATACTTTTGAGTTCGTTTTTCAGTAGAGCTATAGAAATTTTTCTGAAAAAATTCGCAAATCCATTTCCGGATTTATCTGTTCTTTCAGCAAGTGCTTCAATAGATTCTTTCACCATCTCTTCGTGACGGTGAAAAATAAAACTTTCACCTATCTGATCACCTATTTTAAGAACAGGATTGAGAGAAGAGCTTGCCTCCTGAAATATCATGGAAATACTATTACCACGAATTGACTGCATAAAAGTTTCTGATCGCTTTACAATATCAATCCCTTTCTTTCGCTCTTTATCGCTCATAAAAAGGTTGATCTGCCCACTCTCAATTTTCCCTGGAGACTGAACAATTCGCATCATTGATCGGACGGAAACACTCTTTCCGCAGCCCGATTCACCAACTAAACCGTATGTTTCACCGGGCTTCATTGCAATTGAAACACCATTTAGGGCTTTAACAGTACCTTCATAAGTGTAAAAATTGGTATATAAATCTTTTGTTTCTATTAATTTATCCACTACTTTCTCCGCATCTTAGGATCGAATACATCTCGTACAGCATCACCGAGGAGGTTCCAGCCGAGTACAAAAAGACTGATGACAAAACCGGGGGTGAAAACAAGGAACCAATACTGAAGCCTGTTACCCGGAGGACCGACTATATAGTTTCTACATGTGGAAACTATTGCGCCCCAGTCAGCATACCCTATATCGGATCCCAATCCGAGAAAAGAAAGGGCTGCTGCTCCTAATATAGTCGTTCCGACGCTCATAGAGGCAACGATTAAAACCGAATACACACTATTGGGCAGAACATGGGTCATAATAATGCGAAAATGTGAGGCTCCTGAAGCCTTTGAGGCTTGTATATAGTCCTTATCGCGTAAAACCAAAATCTCAGCACGAATAATCCTGGCATATTGCCGCCAGCCTAAAATAACATAAACAATGATAATCGATTCCAGTCCCCGTCCAATGACGACGACCAGAGCCATCGCGATAACCAGGAAGGGCAACGCATAGAACAAGTCGGTTATCCTCATGATTATCTCGTCGATCAGCCCTCCGAAATACCCGGCTATGGTACCGAGGGTCAATCCGATTATGAGATTGAAAAAAACAATCACAAAACCAATTTTAAAGGCATTTCTGGTTCCCCAGACTAAACCGTAGAAGATATCGTATTGCTCGGGCATAGTACCGAGAGGATTATCTAACGAGGGCGGCTGAGGCTCCTGAGTCCATCCCTGGTGCGGTATCTGAAATGGATCATCACCTTTCCATGGGGGAGCCAGAATGGGTGCGAAAATCGCAACGAGTGCGAAAAATAAAATTATAGTCAATCCGATAATACTTAACGGATTTTTTAGAAACCTCTTGACGGAGAAGATAAATTCATCCAGTCGCGGGTGTGCTTTTATATCTTCAGTAAGTGTAGTTTCATCACTTCTTAGATCTGTTTTCATATTTACCTCCTTGATTACGACAGCCGTATACGTGGATCTACATAAGCATAGATGACGTCTACGATCAGGTTGATTGCCACATAAACCGTAGATAAAAACAATACGTTAAACATAATGGCTGGAATATCAAGTCTGAGGGCAGCTTGAGCCATCCACCGTCCGATTCCCGGTCTCGAGAAAATCGTTTCGGTTATTACCATACCGGCCATCAATCCGGCCATCATAAGCCCGGAAACTGTGATTACCGGAATCATGGCATTTCGACGGGCGTGTTTGGAAATTATGACTTTCTTGCTGGCTCCTTTTGCCAAAGCTGTTCTGATATAATCCTGTCCGAGAGATTCAAGCATGCTTGACCGCATGAGTCTCATGATGAGGGCGCTGCTCAGTATGATCAGGTTTACAGTTGGCAGAATCAGATGCCAGAGTGCATCAAGGGCTACATCCCAGCGATTATTGAGGATACCGTCGAGAGCTAGCAAGCCCGTGTAACTTTTAAATCCCTCGCTATAGAAAACATCTCGAAATTCATTGGATAAGATACCCGGTTCTACCAACCCGAGATATCCATAAAAGATCATCAGAAGCATCAGTCCCAGCCAGAAAGTGGGGAGAGAATATCCAACGATTGAAAAAATTCTGGTAAAGTGGTCGATCGGCTTGTCTTTATTGACCGCGGCTGCCGATCCGAGCAGAATTCCGACCAATATAATCAGTGGTCCAGCGATGAGAACCAACTCCAAAGTAACGGGAAAGAAGTGTTTAAAACCTTCAACAACAGAACTGTTTGCGGTTATTGAAAATCCGAAATCCCCTTGAAATATGTTTTTCATCCAACGACCGTACTGAACGGGTGCCGGATCATCAAGTCCGTGTTTAACAATCAGGGCTTCCAATTGTTCCTGATTGATCCTTTCGCTCGAGACGTAGAGAGCAACTCTCTGTCCCGGAGGGAGCATCATCATAATACTGAAAACAATTATGGTAACTCCAAAAAGAATCACTACCATCATGGCTAGTCTTCTTACAATAAAATTTAAAAGGCCCAAGGAAATCCTCCTCTAAGGATTCTGTTTTTTATATATAGATTTATACATACATGACATGTTTTTACATGTTTTTTTAATAATCAAAAAATGAACGATATTGTACTTAATCTTTTCTTTATTCAACAAAATAGGACTATCATATTTGACAGTCCTATTTCATTTAAATCAATACTTTATTTCTGGATGTAGCGAAGCAGGTTGTAAAAGTCTGCATTAACAGGCTGATAGAAGTGACCACCGTCAAACGAGATCCAGTCTCTATAGTGATGTCTTACAACGCCCTGGTAGTTTGCTATACCAACAGCATCTTCCACATAGATTTCCTGCAATCTGTAGTAAGACTCTTCTCTTTCCTTATCGTCAGTTGAGAATCTTGCAAGAGTTACAAGTTCGTCAACTTCAGGATTAGAGTAGCTACCTTTTCTGGCATAGTATCCTTCAGAGTGCATGAATGGGTCTGCATAATTGTCCATATCTGGATAGTCAGGAGCCCATCCGATGAAGAACAGAGGCATTCTCTTCTGATTGTTGAGATCAAGATACTCTGCCCACTGTACGCTTCTTACAGAAACTTTAAATTTAGGGTTGATAGAACTTACATTCTCAGCGAGGATTCTTAGACCACCACCTCGAAGTTCGTTACCGGAGTTGTAAGCGAGTTCTAATGTAAATCCGTTCTCCCAAACTTTACCACCGTGAGCTTTCTTGAAGAACTCTTCAGCTTTTGAGAGATCGAAAGGTAATCTTTCCTGGTTTGCATTTTTATAAGGCAGACCTTTGGGGAAAGGAGCAACGGGGTCCATTCCCTGTCCACCAGCGATATCATTCAGGAATGTATCTTCATCCCATGCATATAGGAAAGCAAGTCTTGCGTTGATGTCTGCAAAGAAATCTGCAGGAACACCTTCTCCGTCAAGTGTACCAGATCCCGCTAGAGGGTTATCTACAACATTTGTATTAAGGTTAAACTGAATACCGGAAATAGAGAGTGAAGGAAGATCTTTTGCAATAGAGATTCCAGGTTCAGTAGACATATCTTCATAGAATCCAGGATCAACATATGCGAAGTCAATATCACCCTGAAGGAACATAAGCTTTCTTGTTGACCATTCGTCGAGAACCTTATAGATACCTTTTGCCATTGCTGGCTTTTTACCGTGGTAATCTTCGAATCTAGTTACAACAATTTCATCACCTTTAACCCATCTGTCTAGCTGGTAAGGTCCTGTTCCGTTAGCGATTTCGTAAAGAGTCTCAGATCCCTCAGCAGGATTATAAGTTCTCACCATATCTGCTGCAGTTCCGTCCCAACCACCGTTGGCGATTGCGAAATCTTTATTAACAATAGATCCCCAGTAACCGGCGAGGACACCAAGGAAAGGAGCGAAAGGCTTGTTAAGTGTCATCACGACATTATTGCCGTCAACTTCAACAGCTGCATCGATATCATCGTAAGAAGTACCGGGATTACCGTTGTCATCAGCTCCACCGTAAGTTCCGAAGAAAGACATGAAATACATCCATTGAGGACCATGAGCCATATCGATAGCCATCTGTCTCTCGATTGAATACTCAATGTCTTCAGGTGTCATTTCACTTCCGTCGTGGAATTTAACGCCTTTTTTAATTTTGAATGTGTAAACAGTACCATCGGCACTGATTCCACCGTTAGCCATTGTTGGAGTTTCCTCACAGAGAACAGGTACCAGATTAGGGGTTCCTCTGTCATAGTCAACCAGTTTTTCATAAATCTGATTGATGTTTACACCTGACGCATTGTCATATGCATAGCAGGGATCCAATGTTGCCACTGTTCCGATTGTTCCATAAATGAATGTATCGGGGTTTTTTACTGCTTTTTCCATAGGTGCAGATTCAGAAGAAGTTTCTCCCTGCTGTCCACCTGCGAATACTGCTGTGCTGACAAAAGCCAGTGCTAACAGAATTGATAAAGCCTTTTTCATAAATACTCCTTAAACTTTTTTATCAATATTCATAATCCCTTATTTAATTCTCGTTGTCAAATAAATTTGATAATATTTTTATACGAAATTTTCTATATATCAGTTTTTTGTATTAGAATTATAACCAGAAAAGACAGCTTCTTCTTGCTATTAAAGAATCCTGAAGCAAGCTTCGGGATTCTATGTTCGAGAAGGAAACGGCATAGCCGTTGGTAATTGACAGCCTTCATAACCTAAGTATACTTAGGTTATTAGGGCTTGCGAATAAATAAAAGAAAAGGCATTATAGAAGTCAGTTTTACTAAAGACAAGGAAATAACATGTCAGATTTTTATACCCAGTTGAAACAGGCTTTTCACGAAATCCAATCCAAGCTGAACGGCGATTATGAAATCAGGCCTGATAATGTATATCAGGAAGGGAATCATGATGGCCAGGAGATAATCGGATCTCTTGTAGATCAAATTGTCCTTCCCGGGAGTAGAATCATAAACAGTGAGAATCTCAAAGATCTCTATGACCGTTCCCAAAAAGGCGAATCCTGTTTACTTCTGGTAGAGCACTACAGTAATTTTGACTACCCCGTTATATTCCGATTTCTTGAGAACGACCCTCTTCTCGGGAAAGAAGTTGCACGCTCCCTTATACCTATACAGGGGATGAAATTAAATGATAAAGAGTCGGTTACTTCCGCTTTTACCAATACATATTCAACCATAGTAATTTTTCCAAGCCGTTCCATTGACAATGTAGAAGATCCAATAAAAAAAGCTGAGATCAGAAAAATCAGCACACCAATTAATCACGCTGCCATGAAAGAATTAACAGACAGGAAATACCATGGCCAGATAATTCTTGTTTTCCCTTCGGGAACCAGATACAGACCATGGGATCCCGATTCCAAAAAAGGCGTTCGCGAAATTTTTACATACTTGAAAACATTTGAAAATATACTGTTTCTGGGTATAAACGGAAATATTATGAAACCTCATCAGTCAAACGACATGAATGCCGACGTAAAAGCCATTGAAAGAGATCTGATGTTCCTGACCGCATCTCCGGTAATCAAAGGAAAAGAATTCCGAAAAAGCAAGATCGCCGAAACGCCCGAAGGAGAAGACAGCAAACAGTTTGTTGTTGACCAGGTAATGAATGAACTTGAAAAAATACACAATAAATCTGAAGTAATGCGTCTGAACGAGTTAAATCGGTAGTTTTTTATTCAAAATCAGCATAGAGCTATTGCTTACAAAATTCTGCTGAATAAGATCATTTTTAATAAAATCCGATTTTTCGGGTATTTCGATTTCAACAATATCGCTATTCACAATCTTTGCATCATCGAGAGCTGTTTCTTTCAGCTTTTCAGCCAATCCCAGCCCACGATATTCAGGTTTGATATAAATCTGTCGGATTCGCCCAAGACTTGTTCCCTGCTCCAGAATCTCTGAGGTGATCCATATAAATCCGACCAGTTCTCCATCGGGGGATTCGGCATAATAGATAGATGACTCATCAGAGATTTCCGGCACAAACCCATCTCTGAAGCGCCGAAACAAGTCATTTATATAATCTTCGGGATATGAGCTGTACAATTCTCTATAGGCTTCTTTATCGTAGGAATTGATTATTTCAAGATGACTACCATCTTCTTCTTTAATCGAAAAATCTGTGAGTACGGGGCTATAATCACCATTGTATTCCATATTTAAATTGTCCAGACCCCACTCGAGACGCAGAGCATTATACCAGTCGGTGACTCTGTTTTTCATCTCTTTCTCTTTAAAAGAAAACCAGAGCCTCTCAATATCCGGCCTCTGGTTAAGTGCATCTTTATATTTTCTGAAAACACCACTCCCGCAATGAAGAATTGAAGAGAGATGTTCCCTGTATACAGGATTCCGCAGTGACAAAACAAACTGTTCCATCAGCCTGTATCCATCTGAAGGTTCCCAGAGAGGCAATTCGTAATACTTGCCTTTGATTTTATCTTTATTTTCTGAAGGGACAATTGTTGGCAACTCTGAATCGAGGAGGAAAATCTCTTTCTGATTTTCCATTGCAAAAATCACCTGTTCCATCAATTCCGATGTCAGTTCAAACTGCTCATTTTCCAAAAGCTTTTCTCCATTTCCTTATCTCTTTTTTTAAATCATTCTTATGGACAAGCCATTTCTGTCTAGTCGCCCTATCACAAAGTTCAATCTGTTCATCTTCAATATATCTCGAAGAGACAACAATCCTCAAAGGAATGCCGATCAGTTCGGCATCTCGGAATTTTTTACTGATTGACTCATTCCTATCATCAACAAGAACATCTGGACCGAGAAGCTCTTCAATTTCATCAACATACTTATTGATAGTCAGTGATTTTCCAATACCCATAAGAAAATACTTATAAGGTGCCAGCTCATAAGGCCAGACAATTCCACGCTCATCGTGATTGGCTTCTACAATGGCAACAATCAGGCGACCGAGACCAATCCCGTAAGATCCCATCCATGGATAGCGTTTAGTTCCATCCTCATCTTGAAACTGCAGATGCATTTTTTTGGTAAAAAAGTCATCCAGTTTAAATAAGTTACCTAATTCCAAAGCGTTGAGCTCTTTCAAGACACTGCCACAGGACATACAGATATCGCCCTCTTTAGTCCTCGAAATGTCCACAACATGAAAACAATCAAAATCACGGCCGAAGTTAGCATTGAGATAATAAATACCTTGCCTATTTGAAGCTATGGCAAGATTGGCTGAATTTACAACTGAATCGTCTACGACAACAACGATATTTTCCGGGGGGTTGATTGGAGACATGAAACCGGGAATTAAACCGGCCTCATCGAGTTCCTCTTTTGTCGCCGGCTTGATATAAGGGAGTGAAAGATATCGACAGAGTTTTTCGCGGCTCACTTCATAATCAGCCCGGACAACTGCCATTATCAGTCCCTCAGAAGAAGAATAGATCATTGTTTTTCCAAGTCCGTCATAGGGGATTGATAAAAACTTGGAAATTTTCTTCATTGTTTTAAGATTTCCTGTTTCAATCTCTTCGAATGGTTTCAGTTTCTCCGTATGATTTTGTTTGATCGCCAGAGCGACATCTTCCCTGGCACGGTATCCGCAATCTTCACAAAAGACAACAATGTCTTTCCCTTGTTTATCTATAGTCAGGAATTCATATGCCCTGGAACCATGCATCAGGCCAACTTCTGACTGAGCCGTTATGACAGGTATCGAGCATATTTCAAATATCCGTTGAAAAGCGGCAAATACTTTCGGGAAAAAATTATTCAAATCAGAATAGGACCGGTGAAAAGAGTAGGAATCGCTCATTTCAAATTCCCGTGTTCTGATCATCCCCCCCCTCGTGCGATACTCATTTCTGAATTTTGTTTGAAATTGAAATAGAAATACAGGAAAATCGCGATAGGACTGCATTGACTGCTTTACCATTGAGATTACAGCTTCTTCATGTGTGGGTGCAAGAACCATTTCCGAATTGCGAACATCGTGGAATCGAATAAGAGAAGAGCCCATTGTGTCTTTTCTGCCGCTCTCATCCCATATTTCAGAGGGATTGACGAGAGGAACCTGTATTTCCGATCCTCCGAGAGATTCCAGTTCTCCGCTGATGATTCGTTTGAGGTTCCGGAGAACCCGGAGTCCGATAGGCAGAAAGCAGTAAAGTCCCTGGCCGAGAGATCTGGCAAAGCCCGCTTTGAACAGCATAGAATAACTATCCTGAAAAAGTTCATTCTGAGTTTCTTTTTTTGTTTTGCCAAAGAGTCTCGAATATCTCATTCTGTTCCTATTCTAATTACAAGCTCCCATCGAGGTCAAGATGAATTGCTCTAACTATCCTTGACTATGATTGATGATAGTTTCATATTAATAGTACTATAGTAATAACTTTGGAAGGAGAAAATAAATGGATACTATTGAATATGTTGAAGCAAGAGAGATTCTTGACTCAAGAGGAAACCCAACTGTTGAAGTTGATGTAATGCTCGCCGATGGTTCTTTCGGACGTGCAGCAGTACCTTCAGGTGCTTCTACCGGAGTACATGAAGCTGTAGAGCTGAGAGACGGCGACAAATCAAGATACCTTGGAAAAGGTGTTCTGAAAGCTGTTGAAAATGTTAACAACATTATTGCCGATGCAGTAATCGGGTTAAGCGCTCTCGATCAGGTTGATGTCGATAAAACTATGATCGAACTTGATGGAACAGAAAATAAAAGCAAATTAGGTGCAAATGCCATTCTCGGTGTTTCTATGGCCGTTGCAAGGGCAGCAGCACAGCATCTTGAAATTGACTTGTACCGATACCTCGGTGCTTATAAAGCAAATCTTCTTCCTGTACCGATGGCAAACATCATTAACGGTGGAAGCCACGCTGACAACTCTGTAGACTTTCAGGAATTTATGGTTATGCCTGTTGGCGCAGAATCAATCAGAGAAGCTGTTAGATGGATTGCTGAGATTTTTCACAATCTGAAAAAAATTCTATCTGCAAAAGGGTACTCAACTGCAGTTGGCGATGAAGGTGGTTTTGCTCCAAACCTGAAATCAAACGAAGAAGCTCCTGAAGTAATTATGGAAGCAATCAAAGCAGCTGGTCTCGAACCTGGAAAAGATGTATTTATCGCTTTGGATCCAGCGGCATCTGAATACTACGATAAAGATAAGAAAAAATATATTTTCAAAAAATCTGATGGTAGAGAATTGTCATCTGCAGAAATGGTTGATTACTGGGCTGAATGGGTCGAGAAATATCCTATCATTTCACTTGAAGACGGAATGGATGAAGATGACTGGGACGGATGGAAACTTCTCACCGACAAAGTCGGGAAAAAAGTTCAGCTTGTCGGAGATGACCTTTTTGTAACAAACACAAAAAGACTCTCAACAGGAATCGAAAAAGGTATTGCCAATTCAATCCTGATTAAAGTAAACCAGATCGGAACTCTTACTGAAACATTCGAAGCTGTTGAAATGGCTAAAAAAGCCGGATACACAGCTGTAATCTCACATAGAAGTGGAGAAACTTCAGATACATTTATTGCTGACCTTGTAGTCGGTCTTCAGACAGGACAGATTAAGACAGGATCTATGTCCAGATCTGACAGAGTTGCTAAATACAACCAGTTAATGAGAATTGAAGATGAACTAAACGGTAGAAGTGAATATGCCGGTAAAGATGCATTTTACTCAATAAAATAGTTATTTTAAATTCCTACGTAGGGGACGGCCGCGACCGTCGCCTACGTTTTTTTAGAATTCTACATGAAACTGTTCTAGATTATCATCAAGAGACATTTCCGAAACGATTGTGTTTTTAACGATCGAAGAAGGCGGTCCAGTTTTCAGCCAGACGAGATAAGCTGATACAGCCTCATCAGGACCTTCAAAACGAGCCGATACCGATCCATCGACTTCATTTCTAACCCAACCTCTTAAATGGAGCGAACGCGCTTTATTTAGTGCTGAATAGCGAAATCCGACACCCTGAACCCTCCCCTTGACCTGGACAAGGTAGGATTTAATCAAACTCGATACCCTTGGCGATCATCTCTTCCAGGGCTGAGTAATCAAAAGGTTTATACAAAACGGGAAAAGGGATCGGGACTTCGGGGCTTAGAAAACCACTGGTAATCAGAATCTTTTGATCACCGCAGTATTTTTCCAGAAATCGTATCCAGTAATCCCCTCCGAGAGATGACATTCTATAATCTGAAATGATTACATCAATTTTGTTATCGAGTAACTGCCTGATAGCTCCCACTCCATCGGACGCGACAAAAACTTCATACCCTTTCCTTGTGAGAAATTCTCTTAATGTCAGGCGGATTGCGTCTTCATCTTCAACAATTAATACTGATTTTGACATGTACTACTCCAGATAAATTGAGATCTGTCCGAGATCAAAGGGTTTTTTAAGATATACATCAGCACCGGCTTTCAGCAGTGATTCTTTTTTTATATTATCTATCAGGCCTGTAAAAATTATTATTGACTTGTTTTCACCATCAGAGCCCGATCGGATAGATTCACAAACTCTCATTGCATTAAGACCGGCCATATCTCCATTGATGAGGATCAGATCCCGCTCTTCACCGGCAAGTTTGATTCCCGCTTCAAAGCCATCAAAAGCTCTCTCAACAGTACAATGGGGGTATTCGGACTTCACCTCATCGAGAAATTGCCAGGCAAATTGGTCATCATCTTCTACGAGTAAAATATTTTTTGAATCACCGTGAAGAAACTCTTTCAGCTCCATAGGTATTTTCATACCCCTGCCAACCATAAAAGAAACGAGATCCTCACCATAAACACGATACTGTCCACCGGGAGTGGTAAAGGCTTTCAAATATTTTTTTTTGATCCAATTAATTGCAGTCTGATTAACTACTCCACAGATATTTGCAACTTCAAGAGCCGAGTAAATTTTAACTTTCTGAAATTTTTTCAATGCTTCTTCCTGCGTGATACATCTGTAGATAAAGTGTATACAAAACAGTCAGGATGTCAAACATCTATGTTATCTAAAAAATATTTAATCTCTCTACTGGAAAATCCACGCCTGTATAAGGCATTTTGAAGTTTTTGATCTGTTTTTTCATATTTTGTCAGAAGTTTATTGCCTGCAGAAAGAACTGCACATAGCAGATCTTCTTCTGAAACACAGTTTTCCAGGGCTAATTTGGCTTTCTCCGAAGCGACACCTCGTGATAATAGTCCCGCATATAATTTAGATTTCCCTTCAGGGTGGCTTCTAAGGCGGGCAGATATCCAGAATTCCGCATATCTCTCATCATTGAGCAATCCCGAGGCAACTACTTTATCAACAGCGAATTTACAGGCTGAATCAGAATAATCCTTCTTTTTCAACTTCAAGAACAGCCCATGGGAACTCTGTTCTGCTCTACTGATCAGATCTCCGGCTTTTTTTAATGCTTCAATCGATTCTGACTCAACCTCCAGTAACTCTAAAAGATCTTCATCTATTTCCAGGTCTACAGATAGATTGTTCTCTTCGAAAAAAGCTGTGGAGACAAAAAAAGAGGACCCATCAGAGAGTCCGACAGTATAGCCGGTTCCCGATGATCCTCTTCTTGAAATCGCAGTAATAAACAATTTAACGTTTTGAGAACTGAAATTTTCTTCTCGCACCTGGCTGTCCGTATTTCTTTCTTTCAACCATTCTCGAGTCTCTAGTGAGAAACCCGTTTGCTTTTAAAGTAGGTCTATTTGTTTCATCCAATGCAAGAAGTGCTCTGGAAAGACCATGAAGACAAGCACCAGCCTGTCCAGTGATTCCACCACCTTTAACATTGATAAGAACATCAAATTTTCCAAGGTTATCTGTAACAGAAAGAGGTCTCTGTACTGTGTCAGAGTGAATACCTATTGTAAAATATTCTTTTAACTCTTTACCGTTTACTTTGATAACTCCGGTACCTTTTCTTAAATATACACGTGCAACAGAAGTTTTTCTTCTTCCTGTTCCGTTTGCAAGATTTTTAATCATTTCGACTCTCCTGACCTTACACTTCTATCGCAGTTGGCTGCTGAGCTGTATGTGGATGACTCGAACCTGCGTAGATTTTAACATTAGTAAAAAGCTTATTTCCAAGAGGTCCATTAGGAAGCATCCCCTTAACCGCTTTTTCCATTGGCATAGTTGGCTTTTTCGCTAAAACTTTGTCATATGTTTCAGCTTTCAGTCCACCCATGAATCCGGAGTGACGGTAGTAGATTTTATCAGTTCTCTTCTTACCGGAAAGAGCAGCTTTATCTGCATTAATAATAATTACGAAATCACCAACTTCCTGGTGAGGTGTATAACAAGCTTTATTCTTACCACGAAGAATATAAGCAGCTTTAACAGCAACTCTACCTAGAGCTACCCCTTCAGCATCAATAACGTACCATTTTCTTTCTACGCTAGCTGGTTTTTCAAATATAGTTTTCATCTTCCTCATACCTTATCATAAATAGATAATTCTCGACTTTTGTAACGGGATCTCAATAATGTCATCATTGAAAAATAAAGTCAAGAAGTTGACTCTCTTATAAATTGAATTTCCAGCCTATTAAAAACGCCGTCTTTTGTTTCTGAGAAAGAGTGTAAAACCTATAGTGAAAAAGATAAAAGGGAATGAGGCGAAAATCACATTGATCAGCGAAATTCCATACACAGTAAAGAGATAGAATTTTGACAGCCCGAGAGTTTCAAGAGCGGTGAATATTATCTCTCCAAAAAGAAAGACTGTTCCCAGGACAATAAAAAGCCAGGCCGGCTCTCTTGTTTTCGACCATAAAAGCACTGCCGTAAATGCCGCGGCAAATCCTGTAATCAATCTGATAATCAGAAGTAAAAACTGGCCATCTCCCATCATTAACATCCTTTAATATTTCTGTATAATTTTTTGAGAGATCCTGCATACAGGTCAACAGCACAAATTGACGGCCTGTTGAAATAAGGAGAAATTAGAATATCGCTCTTCAGGTACAACTGAAATAGCTTTTCATATTCCTCTTCACTGCATTTCGGCAAAAGGTAAGGTCCTGTTCTCGTCCAGTGATGTGTATCATCAAAGAATAACCAGGAATTCTCATCAGCGATCTCCATTCTTTTCTTTAAATCATAATAGGTTCTTATTAACCCTGCGAGAATATAAGGTGGTATAATATCAGATTCGGGCAAAGCATTTTCATCAACCGAAAGAACAGCGATAACATCGGATCCGGGAAATGGAAAATGCATAAGAAGATTTCTGCACTCTTCACCGATCTTAATATATGGGCGCCAATATTGAAATTCCAGATTACCACTTGCAGTAAGAGGATCTGTAAATTCACGTGTTTCTTTGAGTGACTTTAAAAAGCTCATCTCACTTATATAAAGACCGAACTCTTTGAATTGCGGAAATTCTTTCTTGAGAAGCTTGAGCAGACGGTCTGTATAAATTGAAGGGTAAGAGGCATACAACCCTCTGGAGATGACATTTTTTACAGCCAGAGATAATCCGGCTGGGCGATGTCCGCTAATAGCTCTCCCGTTATCGAGATAGAGATCAAGAATTCTATCCCCCTTAGTATCATATAGATAAAAATCCCGCGCTCTTTTAATAGGGGGCATTGAATCAATTAACATTTACAATTCTCTCCGTTACCAGTCATCATTTCCCAGTTTTTCAAGCTTATGCGCACAGAATTCAGGCATCAATACAGCAGTCCGACCAGACTCAAAAACTACATGGAGAACAGTGTGACCATTATTAAAAAGGTTTTTGTTCACAATGCCCACTCCATAATCCTCATGAAAAAGCCGTGTACCGGGTTTAAAATCACCCGATGCATCGGAGACCTCTCCTTCAGTATCGACAAAATCTTCAGGAAGTTCCTCTAAAAAGCGCGATGGATATCGATCTTCTGTCCGACCATAAAGCATTCTCCGCCTGGTACTGGTAAAAAAAAGCTCTTTTCTCGCTCTGGTGATGCTCACATAAAAGAGTCGCCTTTCCTCTTCAATCTCTTCATCTTCAGTAAACTCATCACCACGGGGAAATAGCCCTTCTTCCATTCCGGTAATAAAAACACGATCAAACTCAAGACCTTTTGTATTGTGCATAGTGATTAATGTCACACGATTCGGATCATGCTCTTCCTGCTCCAGCATTGATTGATCGAGATCAATCAATTCGAGAAATTCAGATAAACCATCCAATCCCCCCTCATACTGATCAGCAGCTGTAACAAGTTCCTCAAGGTTCCTGACTTTCTGTGAGTTATCTATTTCATCCTGTGCACGATGATATTCGAGCAGTCCCGATTCTCTGATAACACGATCGACAAAAGGGGAGAGATTTCCCACACCTTCAAGAGCCTCCATAAGAGTATGGCAGGTACCACAGAATTCCTTTAAACCCTTTGCACCTTTCCCTTTCATATTGTGCAATGCCGCTTCCGAGGCTTTTAGCAAATCATTGGAATTGGTGTACAGTTCTTTATAAATTTTTTCCTGGCCGACTTTTCCAAGTCCCCTGGAAGGTTTGTTGATAATTCTTCTAAAGGCCACTTCATCTTTGCTGTTGCTTAAAAAACTCAGGAAAGCGACAGTATCTTTTATCTCTTCACGGCTGTAGAAACTGAGAGTACCTACAAGCTTGTAGGGAATATTCATTTTCCTGAAAGTGCTTTCGAACTCTCTGGACTGAGCATTTGTTCTATATAGAATGGCAGTATTCATATAATCACCGTTGGCAATGATATTCTCCCCGCACAATTCCGCTTCTGTAACCTGGTTTTCCGTATAGAAGAGTTTTCCTTTTTTACCTTCCCCTTTTCTGGTCCACAGAGTTTTCCCCAGTCTTCCGCTATTATTTGAAACAACAGACGAGGCAATTCCCAAGATATTTCCAGTAGAGCGATAATTTTCCTCTAGTTTAATAACTTTGGTCTCAGTGAATATCTCATTAAAGGTCAAAATATTCTTAACTTCCGCCCCTCTGAACCTGTAGATGGACTGATCATCGTCACCGACAACTGCCAGCCAGGTGTCCGGTCCGGCTAATTCTTTGAGCAACTGAAACTGCGCTCCGTTAGAATCCTGATACTCATCGACAAGAATTACCTGAAATTTCTGATGGATCCTTTTTTTAAGCTCTTCATTTTTTCTGAGCATTCTAACAGGCAGACTGATAAGATCACCGAAGTCAGCATTACCTATCTCTCTGAGTTTTTCCTCGTATGAGCGGAATATATCTCTGAAATCGGGATCGGGATTTATACTGATGAGTTCATCTTCCGGAGTCAGACAATCATCCTTAGCCCGGGAGATATCTTTGGAGTAACGCCTCAACTCATTTCTCGGTGCATCGGTATATATGGTTTTTAAAAGTGAGATTACATCATCATCATCATAAATCGTAAAATGGGACTTCATATTCATCAGAGCCGCATTTCTTCTCAAAAGCCATGAACCGAAGGAGTGAAATGTTTTAATCATAACACCTGATGCATCGGGAATCATGGCATGAACTCTCTCGGACATCTCCGCAGCAGCTTTATTTGTAAATGTAACAGCGAGAATTGAAGAGGGATTAAAACCGAGTTGATCAATCAGATAAGCTATTCTGGTTGTAATTACTCTTGTTTTTCCAGAACCGGCACCGGCGAGGATAAGCAGAGGTTTCTCTTTATGGATAACAGCCTCGAGCTGCTGTTCATTGAGTCCCTCCATATACGGGGGAATAGATGTTTTCATTATTCTTCCAGTGAAACAGCTTCCAGATCCATTCCGTTTCTTTTTATAATTCTCGCTTTGAGGACGTCTCCGGGACGAATGGCTTCAGAATGGATAACAATGAGGCCATCGACTTCCGGAGCCTGAAAATATGCCCGACCAAGATAGAGATCTTCTTCACCGACTTTTTCCTCTATCAGAACATCGACCTCTTTTCCAATAAAGGAATCGAGTAGTTTCTGAGAGATATCAGTTTGCCTGGTTTCCAGAACTGATTTTCTCTTTTTAGCTGATTTTTCAGCCAATTTAGTTCCAAGAGTACCGCGATAAGACCACGCAGGTGTATCCTCTTCCCTGGAATAGGTGAAAAATCCAACCCAGTTGATTTTCGCTTTTTGCTGAAAATCGAGAAGACTCTGGAAATCCTCTTTATTTTCTCCGGGAAAACCCGTCATAAAGGTAGATCGGAAAACAGCATGAGGCAATTTCTTTTTGATGGACTCTATCATTTCCAGATGAGTTTCTGCAGTTCCCCGCCGCCCCATCTTTCTCAGTATTTTTGTCGACGCATGTTGAAAAGGGATATCGAAATACGGGAGAAACCTTTTATCTCCGGAAATAATATCCACGACTTCATCGATAAAGCGATCGGGATGAATGTATAACAAACGAACCCAGAAATCTCCATCAATTGCAGAAATTGCATTCAAGAGTGCAGGCAGTTCTTTACTTCCGCGGTCAGTGCCGTAACCAGCAAGATCCTGAGCAATTAAATTCAGTTCAAATGCACCATCGGAAACAAGCTGTTTAATCTCAGAAATAATATCATCAAGTGGCCTGCTCTGCAGATCTCCCTTGATTATTGGGATTGCACAATAGGTACAGCGGTTATCGCATCCCTCGGCAATCTTTACATAAACAGAGCGATCAAAGGAGAAAAACTTCTTACGAGGTGTTACTTTCAGATCTGTTTCCGGGATAACAACGGGTTTTTCATTATTAAAAACCGATTGAAGAACTTCCGGAACATGGCTGGGTGCCATTGAACCGAAAACTCCATCGAGCTCGGGAATCATTTCAATCAGCTGCTGATTGTATCTCTCAGAGAGACAACCTGCTGCGAGAACTTTTTTCCCCGGATAAGCAGAAGTGAAATCAAGTATCGTATTGATAGATTCTTCTTTTGCCGATTTGATAAAGCCGCAAGTATTGACGATGATAAGTTCCGCATTGGAAGGATCGTCAACAGAGGTCCACCCCACTTCTGTAAGGGTGGATATAATATTCTCAGCATCAACCTGATTCTTGGAGCATCCAAGATTTTCAACATAAAAAGACTTAGTTGAAGGGAATGATGATGAGTTCGTATTTTCCTGTATCATTATTTTTTATCCATTTAACTGAGCGAACAACGACCTGCCCGCTATCGCCTATATTGACCTCTTCTCCGGAAATTTTCAGATCGATAATTCCGGCATTGGAGATCCACAAGGTGGCAGTTCTATTAACATCAATTTTTAAACGTTCACCTGCCTGATAGAATCTTTCGATTCCCGGCTGATCATCGTTTCTATAACGGAACAATCCATCTCCGCGGAAAAAGGCATCAATAGTGTAAGCCTTAGGATAAACTTCAGTTGTTATTACTATCTTTTCAGCGATTCTTTCTGCAGAGTCGATGGCTCCTTCCGGAGAACTGTCAACAACAGTTTCCGTGTCCACTTCTGTTTCTATGGCAGCTTCCGTTACTTTCTGGGCGACGAGAGTAGCTGATGCTGCAGAAACTTTCTTAATATTAAAATAAACACCATTATTTTCTTCTATGAGAATAACCTGTTCATCATCTTCTCTCAGATCCATTTTCTTAAGAATATTATCTTTATCCTGATAAATAAGTGACTTTTCTTCACCGGATATACTCACATTGAATGAAACAAGTTTGCTTCCTGTAGAAACATTTATAACATCACCATTGGAAACTGTAATATCCAGTGTTTCATCGGTCAGAAAAAACTCTTTCGGTCCCGATTCCTCCACATTCTCTACATCAGGAGTATTGTCTTCGGTGACTGTAGTATCTCCTTCATCAAGATTCAAAAATGACGGGAGGAATACAATCGAAACACCGGCTATGACAAGTATCATTGCCAGAACGGGAAACAACCATTTGGGTATTTTCCTCTGAGTAACTTCGAACTCATCTTTCTTGACTTTCTTCTCTGGAGCAGCCTTCTTGCCAAGCAGAAGATCCATTGGAACGGGTTCTTCACTTATCTTGAAGTTTTTATATATCCCCACCATTTTGGATGGTTCAAGTCCCAGATATTCAGAATAATTCCTCAAAAAGCCTATAAGGTAAGCTTCTGCAGGGAAAAACTCAAAGTTATCCTCTTCGAGAGCATGAATATATTCACGGGAAATATTCGTATCATGTACGACCTGGTCAAAGGAAAATCCCTTCTCTTCTCTAGCTGTTTTAAGATGTTCACCAATTGATTTCATGTATTAGTTTTCCGGTTCAAATAAAAAGTTTTCTATACTATTACCCTCAGATGGGGAATCATATTCAAAAATAACATCTGGGATACTTGTCAAAGTATCAATGTTTTCAAAATCAAACTGAATCGTCTCGTGAGATCCGGTGACTCCGATAATCCTTCTGATAGTTTTATCATCGGAATTGATGCTCATTTCCAATTCTCTAAAACCTTCTGACTGCGAATTCCAGGTCAGTTTCAGTTTTACAACCATTTCTAAAGAATCCTCTTCAAGAGGAACAGGATCGGGGCCTACCAGGTACCGCATGCTGTAGTTCCTTTTCAGTAGCTCAAGTCCCTGATCGCTGACCATGGAAGCAAGAGTTGCCGAATTGTGTTTTTTCAGTTTCTGTTTGAAAGAAACGCGAAAATCGGGAATATACAATTCGAGCTGCTCGTTATTGACTACGAGGACCTGGTCCTTCGGACTGTCAAAATCGATCCTCATCAGATTGGGAGTTTTATAATACATCTCCCCCGAAGAGATATCATTCCCCTTGGTTATGGTTATATAGGCCTTATAATCCGAGACATCTCCATATTCATCGGAGACTGAATTAAAAAACTTCTCTGCTGTATCCTGAGACCACAATGCCAGGACCGGCATGATCATCATTGCTGCAATTATTATAGCTTTTCTCATTCGGTCGGCCGTAATGATACGAAGTTTGCTTCGAGAGTGAAGGCTATGTACTTTTCGCGGCTCTGCCGCAACCTTTCCGAACACAGATTGCTCGCGACTTGATCCGAGGATCTTTATTACTCTTTTCAAAACCTGTTTTTACCTCTATTCTATCACATATTAGATACTTAAAGAGGGCCATGTGTCAAGCTGATTATATAGGCTGGTCGGTGTTTACACCTGCTTGCCAATGAGTCGTACCGGAAGAATGAAATTCTGAGGAACGATCTCAAATGCTACCAAAGGAGTGTAAAATATGACTAATGTAAAAGTATTAGATCTCGGAGGATCAATTGTAGCTCCCGAAGAGGTTGATGTTACCTTTATTAAACAATTCAAAATTTTTCTGGAAAAGTGGCTGAAAGAAGATCTGAAAAACAAAGCCATAATCGTAATCGGAGGTGGAAGCCCGGCGAGAAAATATCAGAAAGCCTACAGAGAGATAGTGGAAGTAGGTGATAATAGCGAACAGGACTGGATTGGTATAACAGCGACGAGATTAAACGCTCAGCTGATAAAAGCCGTCTTCAGTGAATACTGCCCTTCGGAAGTCGTAATCGATCCCACAGCGCCGGAGAAGTTTGACGGTCAGGTTATGGTAGCCGCAGGTTGGAAACCAGGATGGTCTACAGACTATGACGCCGTTATTCTGGCAGAAAAGTTCGGTGCTGATACAATCTACAACCTCTCCAATATAGCAAAAGTATATACTGCCGATCCCAATAAAGATCCCGATGCAAAACCACTGGATTACGTATCCTGGGATGAATATAAAAAAATGGCCGGCGATGAGTGGATTCCCGGAAATAATGTTCCATTCGATCCTGTAGCAACAAAAAAAGCTGCCGAGCTGAACCTTCAGGTAATTGCCGCTGCGGGGAAAGATCTGACTAACTTGCAGAATATTTTTGATGGCAAAGAATTTTTCGGGACAATTATCGGGAGGAAATAGAAAGTTTTATTGAGGACCAGATCACTTTCGTCTGTTTCGAAGGGAAGGGTTCTCTTTTATTGAAATCGGGGAGCCAGTCACTTCCCGTTTCCAGATCCTGAAAGAAACCTTCTTCGATTTTGTATTCTTCCAGGTAGTCTAACAATTGGTCATATTCCCTCTTAGTGATAAACCTATGGGGAACTTCGATAGTATTGCCGGGGATTTTTACCGGAGTATACTGAACCATAACCGAAATCAAAGCTTTTCCTATCAGATTTTCAGAATACCATTTGAAGAATCCGCGGCTTGATTCCAATTCGCCAGGCAGAACCAGGTGTCTGACAATAACACCGCCTTTCATTATTCCATCGTCGTCAAAAGATAATTTCCTGCTCTCTGTCATTTTCAGTATCGCTTCTTCGGCTATTAAAGGATAATTTTCTGCACGAAACAATCTCTTTGCAAGTTTGCGGTCTGATGTTTTATAATCGGGCAGATAGATATGAATAAAAGAATTGAGAACTTCTATGGCTTCGAGCGATTCATACCCGGAACAATTCCAGACAAGAGGGATTATCAATCCCTGGGCTTTCGCTTTTGTCACAGACTCTTTGATTGACTGGAGAAAGTGAGTCCCTGTTACAAAATTAATATTTTCCGCACCCTGATTCTGAAGTGTCATCATTATTTCCGCCAGTTGATCACAGGACACTTCCTCTCCGGCAAATCCCCTGCTTATCTGCCAGTTCTGACAAAAAGGGCAACCCATTGTACAACCGGAAAAGAATATAACTCCACTCCCCCCTTTACCGGAGATCGGAGGTTCTTCACCGAAATGAAGAGCAGCAGTAGAAATAATCATTGAATCACCTTGCCTGCAAAAACCGACCTTTCCCGAAGTGCGGTCAATAGAGCAGCTTCTCGGGCAGATATTACAGAATTGGTAATCCATTACCGGGTTTCAACCTCAGCAAAAAAATCCAGAATATCATTCATCAGAGGTTCCCTGATCGATTCATACAAAAACAGGCAGTGAGAAGTATTGTAAAACCCCTTATATGCGAGCGTTTTAAAGACCGCTTTTGATGATGATATTTTTTTCTCGATATAGGGAAAGTTTTTATAACTTACTGTTCGGTCTTCAGGAACATGAAAAGCGATAACAGGCACTGTAATTTTTTTCAGATCAGTTCTGATCTTTTCGACAGCCATTTTGATACTGAACGATTGAACAGGAAACTTCCCGTGATAACCTAACCACTCAGAATGATTATCTTCCATATCTTTCCATCGCTCACTTTTACTATCTATAAATTTCACAAACCAGCTGATAGAGCGTATGGAATACAGAAGCCATGATTTTATTGTCCTATGCCTGAGGCTGTTCAGGAAGACCGGCGCTGCAGTGATAGAAACAGCTTCCGGCGCAAATCTCGTTCCCGAATATTTTTCAGCCAGTTTCAGAGTTAAAGCACCTCCAAGAGAAAGGCCGACAATATACACTTTGTCATATTTCCTCTTCATTTCCAGATAATAACCGCATAAGTAGATAAACCATTGAGAAAAATTTGATTTTATCAAATCCTCTTTACTGGTACCGAATCCCGGAAGCAGAGGAGCATAAACATCATAACCAGCTTTCTCTGCTATTGGCGCGACATACTTGAAGGTAGCTGGACACGATGGAAATCCATGGATAAAGACTATTGCTTTGTCAGTATAATTAACGATCTCAATGGGTCCGGCTTCTTTATCAAATAATTTTGACAGATCTGTATCTTCATAAATTGAGTTTTCCCCATAAAAAAAATCTGTTTCATTAAATAGCAGATGCAGGAGTATTAATACAGGAAGTATAAATGCAAGATGTATAAACACTGCCAGATTTATTGATAAAACGATTAAAATCAGTAATGAAACTTTTTTGAATAACATGACGCCTCTTTTTTTGTATAATATATATGGGCTTTATCCTTAAGTAAAGATATTAGACAGGAGAATATATTATGAGAAGACAAGTTGAACTCGAAAGTATTTTACCGGAAATTTTAAATAAACTGAACAAACCGGGATTAATCCTCGGTTCAGGAGAAAACTGCAACCCCATGACTATCGGCTGGGGAAGTTATGGAATTATGTGGAATAAACCGATATTCACTATTATGGTCCGCCCAGTGAGACATAGTTTTACTCTTTTGCAAAATAATCAGGATTTTACAATAAATGTCCCTTCTGATGGAATGAAAAAAGAGTTAGGAATCTGTGGATCACTATCTGGAAGGGATACAGATAAGCTAAAAGAATGTGGATTTACAACAGAGAAAAGCGAATCCATAACAGTGCCTTATATAAAAGAATGCCCCATAAACCTGGAATGCCGAACAGTATTTACTAATGATGTAATAGCTGGATCTCTGAAAGCAGAAATGATTAAACTCTATTATCCCCATGCTGATCTGCACAGATTCTATTATGGTGAAATACTTGGTGCATGGAGAGAAGAAGAGTAAAAGGAATATTGACAGAACAGAGTAATATCATTATTCTCATCAGAGTAGCGCCGGCGTGGTGAAATTGGTATACACGGTAGACTCAAAATCTACTGGTCGCAAGACCGTATGGGTTCAAGTCCCATCGCCGGTAAGAAAATTAAAGGAATAGCATACTGTGCTGTTCCTTTTTTTGTTATAATTCATGGGACTTGATCCGAAGAGAACGCCGAGCTGGCGAGGATTAAAGTGAACGAAGGTGGCCCGAAGGGAAGTCCCTGAATTTGCAAAACGACTTTTGTTATTAAAAATCATGGGACTCTTGAAAACGGAGAGAGCGCCGAGCAAGCGCGAGGTGAGGTTCTGATGACAGAACCGAACAAAGAACCTGTAGGTTCGTCCTATCCACGAACGCAGTCGGCCTGGAAGATTGCAGCGGAGCAGAAATCTGGAAGAAAGTCCCATCGCCGGTAGTATATTTTCAAATAACTCCTTACAGAATAAAGAGTTTTTTTCTTGTAAAATAAAGAAGAAATCTATTCTTTTAGCCTCCATCACAACTAATACACAACTAGCTTAATAAATATGGAAATCCTTCGTTATTAACCTCAGGATAGATATACCCCAATATTAGCGAAAACTATCAAATTCCAGAATTCATCAATAAAATGTAGCTAATTTTTTATTTTTGAATCTTATAATCCACCAGACAGAAGACATCTTTTGACCTGATTTACTTTTCGCATATTAATTTGTCACTACGAATCAAAAAGAGTCATATGATTAGTAAACTTTCCAGATATTCTAATTTACCATTTAATTGAATGATCTTTCCACTAGGCATATAAATTGTCTTTTTAATAGTATTATAGACCAGTGTTACTGAAAGATCATAAGGGCTTAAAATTGAAGTTTCAATTAATTTACAATCATCCCAGAAAATATCGAATTCCAATTTGTGACGTGCTTTAATTCCTTTTATAAAACCTGTGGACCATTGACTAGGGAGTGTTGGTAGTAGTTCGATACAATTATCGTGAGATTGAATAAGCATTTCACAGATACCGGCAGTTACTCCGAAATTTCCATCTATTTGAAATGGTGGATGCGCATCAAGCAAATTAGGATACAATCCTCCTCCACTCAGGGATATCCTCGCATCAGGAGCACAGGGTGTTAAAAAGTATTGAAGGCTATTAAAAGCTTCATTTTTATTCTTCAATCTAGCCCAATTGCTTATTTTCCATGCACAGCTCCACCCGGTTCCTTTATTACCCTTTTTTCTCAATGTCTTTTCGATAGCTTTTTGCAATTCCGGTCTTCGGGACGGACTCCATAATTTTCCAGGATGAAATGAGAGTAAATGAGAATGATGTCTATGTTCTGGATCAAATTCAATAAAATCTTTATCCCATTCAGCTATCTGACCAAATCGATCGATTTTAGGTTTTGGGAATTTCATTAAGGCAGAATTTATATCCAATAAGAGTTCTCTTTCCTCTTCAATGAGATCCAGACAGTTGATAGCTGATTCACAATTACTAAAATGTTCCTCAATTACACTCAAATCAACTTGGCTGCCCTGACATAAGGACTGAACAGTACCATCGGTAGCAATAAAGTAATTTTCAGGGGATGTCGAAGGGGAAGTATATAAGTATCCAGTATTTTCATTCTCCAGTATCCAATCCAGACAAAATTCAGCAGAGCTTTTCATTATCGGCCAGGAAAATGATATCAAAAAATCTCTGTCCAGTGTAAACTCATAGTGATCCCACAGATGTAAACACAACCAGACACCTGCGAGAGGCCAATTTGCCCAAACGGGATCACCATATCCGAAATAACCAGATGGATCTGTATGTCCCCAAATATCAGAATTGTGACAACAACACCAACCTTTGCTGTTAAATATATTTTTTGCTGTATTTTTACCAAGAATCGACATTTTTTCTATCAATTTAAACAATGGAATATGACACTCTGATAAATTAGCTACATCTGCAATCCAATATATCATTTGAATATTGATGTTTACTGTATAATTTGATGACCATGGTGGTCTAATTAAATTGCTCCAAATTCCTTGAAGATTTGCGGCTTCACTTCCTTCTCGACTAGAAGAAATCATCAGGTATCTTGAGTATTGAAAGACTAACTCTACAAACTCCGGATCATTTATGCCTTTTGAATACCTTATCAATCTTTCATCAGTTGATAATTGTTGATGTATAGAATTACCTAGTTTCAGAGACAGTCTATCAAATAAACCTGAATAGTCGGTTATATGACGTTTTTTTAACTCATCATAAGTATATTCTTGTGCATTTGACAGAGTATTTAATAATTTACATACCAGCTTATCCGGATTGACTTCTGGAATTAGATCGTATGACTTATATCCTGTTGCTACATTTAGTAGCAAATAAAACTTCTTAACATTTTTAACAGATATGCAATCTTCATCTACAGAAATTGAGCCACCTTCATGTCTTGTAGCTATTCCCACAGCATATGCCATACCAGGCTGCCCATTCTCATTAGTCCATTGGATCGGCTCATCTATCTCATTGTAATAATTGGGAAAAACGTTATACGGTGCATTTCCACTATAAATAAGGATATTATCAATTATTATGTTTCTGCTGGACTTAAGTTGAGTTTCAAAATTTATCCTGCAGGAGAAACCATTTATATTTGTAGAAATAATCTGAAATACTAATACATTATCTTTTTTTGAAATAAATAGTTCTCTTTCAAAATAATCTGAATCACTAATGAAGGATGTTTTTCCTACACTCTTTGTAATATTTAAACTTCTTCTATAGAAATTAGTACATTTATCGATTTGTGACTGGACTAATAAACTACCTAACGGTAAATATGATTTTGAAAAATCTCCCTGCATCTTTCTGTAGAAAGAATCTGCTGTTTTATAATCATTTTTCTTTAAAGCGCTCCGCACTTCAGGTAAATACTTATATGAGTTATTTGAAGTTTGTTTTTCCTGATGTCCAGCCCAAAGAGTATCAGCATTCAAATCAATCTGTTCTCTTTCAAGCTGACCATAAAACATTGCTCCTATTGAACCATTGCCTAACGGTAGGGCTTCATTCCAATTGGTTGCAGGTCTATTGTAAATTAAACAATACTCTTTTTTTTCTTTTTCTCTCACCATTATATCCATTATTTGAAAAATCTGACTTCCCATTAAGTGAGAAATCAAGTTTATTCAGGCTAATAATTATTTCTGTTCTATAATTTAAACCACTTCCATTGATAAGGATCTAAAGAAAACTTCTGTTTTTTTCCTTCATTGTCAAAAACTTCTGTATCAACAACAGTAGCTATGTTATTCACAACTGCCCCCCATCCTGTCTCAGTATAAATAGCACAATCTGTATTAATATTGGTGCTAAATGACCTTTCTAAAAATGATTCTTTTCTACTTAACCATAGAATGGAACGCAATAACATTCGTGAATTTAAAGGATTAAACGGAAGACCTGCGATATAGATTGAACGCCCCTTTCCATATCGATGTGCTGATCTTAGAATATGTGCTCCTTTGTTCTGTAGGATTTCAATCTTATCAGATATTGGAAAAACACAACTATTATGTACTTCAAGATTATACTTTAGATCATGACAATCAGAATCTATAAAGTGTTGACAGGTTCTTTCCCTATTAGATGCAACATACCCCAATCCATTACCAACTTCTTTATCAACACCCAGGATATCAGCCAATTGGAAGAAATGACTTCCTTTGTAAAATGCAGTCGGATTACTTATCCCTAAAAAACCACCACCGTTAGAAACCCATTCTCTTAAATTCTCAATAATATCTTTATTATTCCAATGAAATCCCCCACTCCAGGAAGTACTCTGATCTCCGGAATTTATTATAACATCAAATCCTTGTAGAGTTTCTCTATTGTTTATATCTTCAAAATTAATAAATTGTACATCAAACGGTAGTCCGGCAAGGCATTCCAGAGTATTTGTTCCCACAAATTCCATTACATCCGGCCTTGCTGGAATATGAAATTTTTGGTCAATACTTTGGTTTTGCAGCCAGGATCTCCATTTCCCCCAAGAGTTTAATACACCGACCTTCAAGGGATAAATCCAGGATTGGGCTTTCTGAGTTTTATTGAGAAATTTTGAGAAATCATTAGTAATGTGTTCTACATGATCTATAAAATCAGGGAATTTTGCTGCCAAAGAAACCCTTCCTCCATATCCTATCCGATCAATCGGCTTTCTCAATAATGCTCTTCGGATCTTGATCCAATTATTAATTGATTCAGATAAAGGATCCCCACCTTCTCTGAAAATATCAGGAAAAAAGTATGGATAGAATCTAGCCTCACGAATTTGTTTTCCTGGAGAATCACTTAACCTACGTAAAGCAACACCATCTTCCACAGCACCAATATTGATGTCTAACCCAATATCCCCATATTTCTCACTAAATGTTTCTGTTCCTATCCAGTGATCCCCTTGAAACATAGCAGTTTTCAATCCTTTTTCATGAGCCATCGACACTAACTTCGAGGAAAATTCAATAACGAATTTATGGATAAAGTTCATCCAGTCAATATATCTTTGATTTGCCGGTCTGTTCGTTGAATTATAAAAGCCAGAATCAACAAAATCTTCTGATCGAAGAGCATATCCATATTCTTTTTCAAAATCAGATAGCGCTTGGGGACTAATGCATTCTCCATATCCAAACCAATCTCTATACATATCGCCATTCAATTCATTACTGTCTATAACAAACTGATAAGCAAATGTCGTGAAACGTACTACTTGACAGTGATCATGATCTTCTAACCATTTTTCAAAATAGTTATATAGATGATTCCTGCATTTTTCATGATAAGGATCAACTCCTATAGTCTTACGATCAGTCCATCCATTTACCAATGAATTATACATAGATACGCTATCCCAAGTCTGTCTGGCAAGAAAATTGACAGTATATTCATGGTATTGTTTTGCCTTATGGACAATGACTAAACCTTTGGATCCATCATACTCCCATTGAGTAATCGGATGTACTTCATTTGTAGTTCTATTTATTACTTCCCAGTATTTATAATGATCATTTTCAAAATCTATTTCATATTTATCAGGGCTATAACCTTTAAGCAAGTAGATACTTAATGTAGTTTCAAAAGCAGTTTTAATTGAGGACATCAAGAACTTTCTGACATGATATTCAGGATGATCATATGCAAAGTCCTGATCTGCCCGAACCAAACAAAGAGTAGCATAGAGATCCAAATTAAGATCTCTTGTCCCTTTGGAAAGTTGAGTTCCATCACTATCACGAATAGCATCAGGATTTAGTCTCTTTAAGATGTTAAAAACAGTTTTATCATGACCAGTCTCGCCAGGAAATGTAAATGGATTCACTTTTTACCCCTTTATAGATCCAGCGGTGACACCGGCAATAATCTTTTCAGATAAAAATAAATATAAAATAAATGTAGGTAAAAATAATACCATTGTCGCTGCAAACAAACTTGCCCAATTACCGGTATATCTCATTGTTCGCAAAATATTCTCAACACCAAGCATTAATGTTTTACGATTTTCAGTATTTACAAATATTAATGCCCAGAAATAATCATTCCATAAAGATACAAAATTAAAGATACAGATTGTTATTATTCCTGGCTGAGCTAGAGGGAACATAATCTTCCAAAAGGTTTGAACTTCTCCAGCACCATCTATCAACGCAGCTTCTTCTAATGTTACAGGTAGAGAACGGAAAAAACCTGTTAGAAAAAAGACTGAAAAAGGTATCGATATTCCAATATAAATAATTACTAATCCGGAAGTAGTATTTACTAAATTAACCTTAGACAAATTAATGAATATTGGAATCATCAACATTACTGCTGGAATCGCCATAGCGGCAACAAACAGCATTAAAATAAAATTTCTTCCTCTGAAAACTCCTCTGCTAAGAACATATGACGCAGGTGAAGCTAAAAAAATTAATAATAATATTGGCAAAAATACATACATTATCGAATTAAAAAAATAACGTATCAGATTTTTCCCAAAAAGCACTTTCGTATAATTTTCAAAATGTAACCCGGTATTCATTAATGTATCTGAAAATATCTCTCTGGTAGTACTAAGAGAAGCAATTAAAACCCATCCCAATCCACCGACTAAAAAAAGAAACCAAATCCCAAAGATAACATATGATATTGTATGAACAATATTATCAGAATTAAAACGGCCCTTTAAAAATTGCAATTTAGCAGGCGATTGTATTACTGCATGTAAACTATTTTCATTCATAATCTATTTTCCCTCTCTAATATTCGACTTTGTCAAATTTGTCAAAAATCTTATTAATCAATACTGAAAAAGTAATAATTATGATTAAAATAAGAACGCCTACTGCCGATCCCTTTCCAAGAAGAATCTTCCCTCCGCTTGCACCATTTGACATTCCAAAGGCTAACTCATACATATAAACAGCCGGTACATAGGTTTCCCGAACAACATTTACAGAAGTAAATAGCTTCGGATAAGCGAAATGATTTAAAGTTATTATTGTAAACATAGTTATACAGATTCTTATGACATCTCTTAATAAAGGCATGGTTATACTTGTAAACTGTCTGAATTTTCCTGCCCCATCCAAAGTTGCCGACTCAAATAATTCGTTAGGGATTCTATCAATCCCTGCATACAAAATGATTACAAACCAACCTATTGAACCCCATGTTATGGCAATCATCATTGACCAAAAAATCATTGTTGTCCCCGTCCATTGAATTGCTGCTAAAGAATCTAGACCAATGGTCGAAAAAAACTTTATAAAAAAACCATGTTTGGGATGATATATATATTGTGTCCACATCGTAGTTGCTGCAACAACTGGAATTAAATTTGGAAGATAAATAATTGAACGAAAAAAGCTCTTCCCCTTAATCCCGGATCTTAACAAAAAAATAAACATAAATGAAAAGAAAAAGGTAAAAAAACCGCCAATAATCCAAAGTAAAAATACATTACTTACAGATTTTTTAAAAAGGGGGCTCTTAAATAATTCCAAATAATTTCTCAAACCAACAAATGTATTATTCCCATCTACGAATTTTGTAGCATGAAAAAAACTTAATAAAAAAGTATTTACTGTTGGAGCCAGAAAAATTACAAAATAGAACAATAACACTGGAGCTAAAAAAATAATCAGCGTTGTTCGTCGATACTTCATGTACACCTCACAAATAATTGGGCAGAAAGAATTCTGCCCATATCTTTTTATTCTGTTGTAGAATAAAATTCTGCAGTACCATCTGCCATTTTCAGAACAAAATCCTCAGCAGAAATAGTACCCAGTACTAAATCTCTAAAAGTAGGAATAAATACATTTCCTGCCAATTCACCTGCGTCATACAGACCTGCAGCCCATCCCATCCCAAAATCAGAAGCAACAACAAGTTTGCTAGCATCGACAAGAGGTCCTTGAGGATTTACATCAACATGAACAGGTAAACCTCCAACCTTCTCTACATACTCTTTCTGAATATCCTCAGATATTGTATAAGAAATTAATTCAAAGGCCTCGCTTGGATTCAATGATTTTGCAACAATGACTGAACCATTTGTTCCCATCATCAAACCATGATTATTACTGACACCCTCCGGTATCATTGGAAAACTAAAGGTTCCCCAGTTAAAATCAGTACCAGTAACAGGAAGAACTTCTGACGGAAACCATGATCCGTTTACATACATAGTGACATTCCCAAGAGCTAATTCCTGCTGACCTGCAGGAAATAAATATTGTGGAGTATTGGGATCCCAATTTCCATCATCCCATAGTGTTTCAAATGCCTCAGCCATTGCCAGAACTCTGGAGTCTTTCCAGCTTTCACCAGTTTTGTCATTCATAGCGTCATGAAAACCTTCATAACCAACAGCTCTTTGCATGCCGTAACCTAATAAGACATCTGTATAGGCATCTGAATCAAATGTTATAGGGTATTTACCAATGGATTTTAGTTTTTCACAAACATCAAGAAATTCATCCCAGGTTTCTGGTTCACTTGAAATACCAGCTTCTTTAAAATGGTCTTTATTGTAAAATACAGCTACAATATAGGGCGCAGTAGGAATAGCAAGAACTTTACCCTGTGGCGTTAAATCCTGATAAACCAAAGAGTTGGGCAATATTCCAAGAATATCATCAGTGAGATATTCATCCAAAGGTAAAAAATAATCTGAATAATTAAGTGTTGCAACTGCTGGATCCATATCTGTTATATCAATTTCTTCACCAGCCTCTAATGCAGCAATAATCATGTTTCTGACTTCTCTTCCTTTAAACTGCACATCTACAGTTACATCGGGATTATCATCTTCATAAGCAGACACAGCTGACCTTACAACATCAGCCTGAGCTTCATCTTCAAGCCACATTGACCACCAGGTCAAAGTAACATTCTCATCTTGTGTGACTTCATTCTGGCCATTTGCAAAAAGAGAAATACTAACAACAAATAATATCTGTAACATTAACAATCGGTATTTCATATACCCTCCTTATTATTTAACCGCCATATAACGGATATAAAAATGATACTTCTGCATTGGAATTCTCTATAGAGCGGATTTTGACTAGTATTTGGACTATTTTTACTTTTTAAAACCTGTTTGGAAAATTATTGATAATATTTCAGTAATAAAAATTACATATATTATCTTTATAGATCATATTATTTTTTCTTAACGGAAATATTTACATAAATAGAATCAAAGATAGACACAAATCAGTATTAGCACATGCACATCATGCTTCATGACAAAAATTATTGATGAAACATAGAAATTGTTACTTAACTTCTAACACTTCTTCCGTTACATTAGTTACAAATCGGTTGACTTCATGATCTATTTCAGAACTGACTAAGCCAACATCAACAGATATCTCCTGAAGGCCAAAAACGGCACTAGTCACTTCATCAAATCCCATATTAATTTCCGATATAGCATTGGCAACAGAACAGGAGATGTTAGCAACATTATCCATACTTTCATCAACAGCATAAGAATTTTTATTGATGGTTTCAGATTTATCCTGTATTAATGATGAAATTGTACTTAGTGAATCCATAATTTCAAGAACTTGTTTCCCTCCACGATCTAACTCACTAGTACTGAATGAAATAGTCAGAAAGGTTTCACTTAAATTATTAATATTATTTCTTATTTTTTCAAAAGAGTTATTTGATTTTTGTCCTGCTTCTGCAGCACTTCCAATTTGGGTGATAATATCATTAAGATTTCTCACTATCTCTTTAGAATTTACAGCTGAGGCTTCTGCAAGTTTTCTTATTTCATCTGCTACTACAGCAAATCCTTTTCCATTTTCACCGGCGTGAGCAGCTTCTATTGCAGCATTCATCGCCAGCAAATTAGTTTGGGAGGAAATTTTTTGAATAATATCTACCATATTATAGATATCATTAACCGATGAGTTGAAATTTTCGATGATTTGAGTCGTTTCCTGAACATTTTTACCACCGTAATCTGTAATGTTTACTAGTTCTTCAACTGCTTTTTGATTTCTTTCAGTCATATGGGAGACACTTTTAATTGAGGCTAACATTTCTGTAACAGAAACAGTTGATACTTCCACCATTGACATCTGTTTAAATATATTATTATTCAAGTTATTAACAAGATCTGTAATTTCAGAAATGTCTTTGGACGATATACTAATATTTTCATCTAAATTATTCATCTGATTATTAATTGATATAAGATTTGCTGCTATCTGCTCTGCTGAAGCAGAAGTTTCAGTAATTGTTGTTACAAGTTCTCTCTTAACTACTGAGTTTCTATTTGAGAGATTTTTCATTTTATTAATGATACCTCTTAAATTATTTTGAAAATAGTTCATATTTCGACTTAAATCACCAATTTCATCTTTTATCTGTTCATTAAATTGTTCAGTAAGATCACCACTAGCCATAGTTGTGACATTACGTTCAATACTATTTACAGATTTTACTATTGTTGATGATATTTTCAGAGCTATTAGAATAGCAATAACTAATGAGAGAAGAAAAAGGCCTACAGTGATCACAGAACCTATCTTAGTAAGAGTATTGATTTCCTCATCAATAATGATATATTGACGATTCAATATACGTCTTGAAAGCTCCAGAACTCTTATTAGATTCATTGTATTTAGCTCAACTTGCTGAGAATGAAATACAAAGATAGAATGAAATTCACTATCAATAGCATGTTTTGAATTGACATCATCCAGGGTATAATCATTCTCGAATAAAAATATTTTCTCTGCAGTTTTTAAAAAATTAGCAGCAAATCCATAAAACCTATTGAAAGTTTCTCCTTGAGATTCATTCAGTCCCTCAATAGATTCAAGTGCATCTTCTATTTTTGTACTCAATTTCCGCAGTGCAATTATTTTAGAAAGATTGGTCAAGGCATCATTTCTTTCTTCTATTGCTTTTTCATATCTCTCTAACTGCGATTTGAATAAAACATTTGGAAAAAAGAAAGAAGATACTTCATTTTGTTCTATTTCAAAAGCCTTCTCTAAATTCTCAAGGTACAGTTCTTCTTTTTCAACTTTATGTATGTAGGATTTAAGACATTCATTTACTGCAATTGATGATAAAACTGCTATAGTAAAGGAAATAATGAGTAATAATAGTTTAGATTTAATTTTCATTTTTTATCCTGTTTAAAATTTGCGTTCAAATTCTTTACAATTTCAATTGGATATAAAATAATAAGCCCACTTTATGATTCACTATAGAGACAATTTTTACAAGTATTTGGATTATATTTACTTTTAAGAAAATTATATGTTGTTGTTATATATAGATTTTGATCTATTGTTGCAAAAATCAATAAGGTGAATATATACTAGAAAAAATGAAGATATCATCTACAATAAGAATTAGATCTTTATTGATTCTTATATCAATCATGTTATTAGCAATATCTTGTAACCGAAGCAACTCTTCCACTACGCAAAAACGTATACTCGAAATTGCGATATTTGAAGGTGCATATGGAGATTTATACTGGAAAGAAATCATTAAAAGATTTGAAAATAAAAATCCAGATATAACAATTTCAATGATCTCCAGTCCTAGAATAGAAGAAGTTATACGGGCTAGAAATATTGCAGGAAATCCTCCAGATTTTGTTTATCTGACTTCAATGGATTTAACAAATACAATGGTTACAAATGGAGATATTCTACCATTAAATGATGTCTTCGACAGTGATTTAGAAAAAACCATTTTAGATGGATTCCTAGATTATTGTAAACCTATGGATGACGGTAATATCTATTTTGCCCCTGCTTATTATGCAGTTACAGGATTATGGTATAATAAAAAACTATTTGAGAAACAGGAGTGGAAGTTACCTGAAACCTGGGATGATTTTTACAATTTTAATATTAAAGCAAAATCTATCAATTCTTCACTACTAACATATCAAGGTTTATATCCAAGTTACAATGAAGCAATACTAATTCCGGCAATAGCTTCTTCAGGAGGACTTGAGTTATTGAATCGAATTAAAACTTACGAGAAATTGATTTGGACAAATCCTGAAGTGTTAAAGGCCCTGGATATTTTCAATACCATTTATCAGAATAATTTCATTCTACCTGGAACAGTAGCTCTTAATCATACTCAAGCTCAGCGTGAATTTATCCAAGGTCGAGCTTTATTTATCCCATGCGGCAGCTGGCTCCCTTTTGAAATGGAAAGCATTGTAAATAATGAAGAGTTTTCGTTCGGTTTTTACGGCTCTCCAGTTTTCCAATCAGGGGATGATCCATATATTCTGACTATTTTTGAAAATTTTTTCATCCCCCAAAAAGCACGAAATATTGACGATGCCAAGAAATTCCTCCGTTTCCATTATGAGATAGAGAATATCATTCTCAATGCAAAACTATCTTCTGGTGTCATGCCAGTAAAAGGAGCATTAGAACTAGTCAGGGATTATTTGGATCCTTCAACATATGAAGCTTATAGAATCTTTGATGAAGGTGCTAAACCTGTCAGATTAAATCTAAACTTGATTCCAGGCTTCAATATAGACTTTCAATCTGAACTATATGATCCAATTACACAGATTATGGAGGGAAAGATAAATTCTATCCAATGGGCTGAAAAGCTTAATATTCTTAATGAAAAGATTCTATCCTCAAATGAAAAAAGAGAAAACACAAATTGAACAGGAACATTCAAGATAGATATCGTCTTAGAAATATAAGAATAAAGAATAAACTACTTTTCAGTTATATTTTACTGTCTTTGATACCTCTACTAATCGTGAGTATTTTAACTTTTAACCAATATAGCAATGACCTGAAAACAAAATTAGGATTATATTCAGTCAAAATAATGGACCAATCTGCTAAAAACATGAAAACGAGAATTGATGCAATTGAAGGGTTCTGTTATGAACTAATGCTGTATGAAGAAGTTCAAAGGATTCTGCGGGAATATAATACACAAAGTATTTCAGAAAAAAGAAATCGCATATTAAAGATTACAGATTTTCTAGATGACAGGTTCTTTATTTTAGATCATTTAAATTTTCTTGAAATCTATAGCAATGATCAAACCTTATTATATAGTTCAGGATTTTCATCATTCAATGAAAAGGAAATAGGCCGGATATTTTATTTGATAGATAAAAATAAAGGCGCTATTGGCTGGGATTATTTGCAAACTCTGAATAAGCACAATATTGCTGTTGTTAGTGGTATCTATGATGAGGATACGAAACAAAAATTGGGATTTTTTATTCTTGCTATTGATGAAAAATGGTTTTCCGATGTTTTTACAGAATTATGGTTTGGAGAAGGTGCTGATACTTTTATATTAAATGAACAGGGATTACTGATCTCAAAGGATAATAATAAATTTAATCTTGGAACAATCTTTCCAGAAAAAGGATTGATTGAAAAGATAAAGATAAATCAATTTGAGGAATTTAGAAATTTTCATATCCCTATTAATGATAAAATGAATTTGGTATCATTCGCTAAAATAGAAAAAGCCGAATGGTATATTGTTAGTACAATCCCGTTTTCTTATATAAATGGGGAAGCTTGGAATGTCGGTTTCACAATTCTCCTAATACTATTGGCTTGTATTGTAACGGGTATTATATTAGCTTTTATTATTTCCCAAAATCTGTCACATCCCATTACAGATTTAATACATGCTATGGATAGTGCTAAAAATGGAAACTTTTCTTTAAGTATAAAACACAACCGAAAGGATGAATTAGGATATCTTACAGACGAATTCAATCGAATGTTTCTGCGGATAAATGAATTAATCGCAATTGTAAAACTAGAACAGGAAAATAAACGAAGAGCAGAAATTAAAATGCTACAAGCTCAAATTAAGCCTCATTTTTTATTTAATACACTTAATACATTTAAATGGATGGCAGAAATGAGTCAGGCTGACAGTGTTGCTGATGGTATAAAAGCACTAATTGGTCTATTAGAAAATACAATAATTGAAGATAAGGAACTGATTTCTCTACGAGAAGAGATAAAGAATATTCAAAACTATATAGTTATTCAAAAACTGCGATATGGTACAATTTTTGATTTCAAGACTGTAATCCCAACCGAACTTAATAAAGTATCAATCCCCAAATTCCTCTTACAACCTGTTATTGAAAACTCAATAATACACGGAATAGATGACCTAGATTATCAAGGACATATAATAATAAGTTGTCAAAAAATCGGAAAAGATATCCAATTAATAATAAAAGACAATGGTAGAGGAATTTCTAAAGAGAGTATAAAAGAAATTATTTCAACATCAAAATCAGTAAAGGGTGGATTTTCACATATTGGACTAAGTAATGTAATTGAAAGGATTAAAATGAATTTCGGTGAACATTACAATTTAAGTATTCAAAGTGAATTAGGAAAAGGAACTATTACAATTATCACTTTGCCATATATTGAAATTGAAGAAGGAAAGGCATATGTACAAAGTATTGATAGTTGATGATGAAAAAGTCATGCGTCTTAACCTTAAGAAAATAATCAATTGGGAAAAATTTGGATATAAATTACTACCTGAAGCAAAACATGGAGAACATGCTCTAGAAATTTTATCAAATTGTACAGCTGATATTGTCATTACAGACTTAAAAATGCCAAAAATTGACGGAATTAATTTAATAAAAACACTCAAATCAAATAACTTTTTAGGAAAAATAGTTGTACTAAGTAATTATGATGATTTTCAACTTGTTCGGGATGCTTTAAAACTGGGAGCCAGTGAATATCTTTTAAAAGCCAGTCTTGATAAAGAGCAATTAATTGCAACTTTACAAGATATTAAAAATGAATTGTTATTGGATGATCAAAAAAGAGAAAAAGAAAAGAAAATAGTCAATGATTTAGACTCTGTGAACAAATACAGAAAGAATAGATTTCTCCAAAAGCTTATTAATTCCAATGATTATACTTCTACATATATATCAAGTAAGTTTAAAGAATTGAATATAACTCTTAATCAACATAAGATTATAGTATATCTAGTTCATATTGATAATTTTGATCAATTAATTAAAAGCAATAGGATAAATGATAAAGAGAAATGTATGAATTCATTATTGACTATTGTGGAAGACTCATTTAATAAAAATCTCGTAAATGAGTTTCTTCCAATTGATCAGAAAGATCTGGTTATTCTTTCCTCAACATCCGGAAATATGGATTTACAACCAATATCACTGAAAATTGCTCAAAGTGTCGTTGATACTGTTCAGATGTATATGAATATCTCGGTAAGTGTAGTAGTAAGCGGAGTTCTTGATGATTTGTCTACACTTTCTGCTACCGTTTCAAAAAGCCTTAAATCATTAGCTGCCAAACTTTATTTTGGGGATGGCTCTGTAATCTACTTAAGTAATCATCAATTTCAATCAATAACGGGATGCGATAATGAGTTAATACGCAATAGGAATGAAATTTCCAGATTGTTTAAAGAGAATAGTTTTGAAAAAGCTGCTGAGAAATTAAAGGAATTCATAAACTTACTAAAAAAAAATTGGGTATTTCCGGAACAAATTGTAGAATGTGTTATATCTATTTTATATGAAATAACTAATCAACTAATTCCATGGGGATTTTCAGGTAAATCGATTATTGAAGAGTATAATCAAAATTTATTGCGAATAGAAAATCATGAACAGTTTATGCAAAGTATAACAAAAATAATACAACAATTAGGAAGGCAATATTCAGAACTTCGAGAGAAAAAATATAAAAAAAAGATTCTAGATATTATAGATTATATTAATAGCAATATTGAGCAAAAAATAAATCTTAAAATGATTGCAGATCATGTTTGTCTGAATGAAAGTTATTTAAGCAGATACTTTAAAGCAGAATATGGTCAAGGATTAGTTTCATATATAAATTCTATAAAAATGCAAAAAGCAAAAGAATTATTAAAAAAGCCAGATTCATATTTGATGCAAATTGCTCTGGATCTAGGATATGAGGATCAATCCTATTTCAATCGTGTATTTAAAAAATATGTCGGACAGAATCCTGGAGAATATAAGAAGAGTTTTAATGATTTATAATAGAAAGTAAAGTTAATAATAAATTATTCCATAGAATACACTTCTCTGTCAGGAGTTGCTTTTTACATATTAAGTCGTCATTACAACCTTGGGATAAAACCCAAATAAAAGTTCTTACTTCAAGAGTATCCATATTTTCAATGATTTTCATAATAATAATGAAAAGTAAAAATAATCCTAAGATGTGTAAATATCGCCCATATCGAGAATCAAAAAGTAATAATATCATCATTATAAAGTAAAATTTAAAGGAGCTATATATGAAAAAGGGAGATATAAAAATACTATTATATCTAATCTTAATTATTACTCTATCTACTTGCAGCAAAAATCCAATAATGGAAATACCATTTGATCAAAACTCTGTAATAAAATCAGCATCAAGCACAATAGCTGTACAAACATTTTATGTAGATTCAGTTTCCGGATCTGATTCAAACAGTGGACTAAGTGATTCAGATCCATGGAAATCGTTAGAAAAAGTTTCATCTACAGTTTTTCAACCAGGGGACCATATTCTTTTCAAAGCCGGCAGTCAATGGACTGGGAAGCTGGAGCCCAAAGGTTCAGGAAATATTTCAAATCCTATACGAATAAGCAGTTATGGCTCAGGAGCAAAACCTATTCTTATGCCTGGTGCAGACTGGCAAGATACATTTAGTATGAATGGAAGTACGTTAAGCAACCAGAATGTAAATAGCGTGATTTCGTTGTATAATCAGCAATATTGGGAAATTGATGGATTAGAATTATACGATCCTAAGTTTAGTGATATTAATCCATCATCAACTACCACATACAGAAGAGGCATTTATATTCGAGCACAAGATGTCGGTGCTCTTAAGTATTTCAAGATCACAAATATGTATATTCATGGATTCAGAGGTCCAAATACAAATTATGGCAAGGTCGCGGGAGGTATAGTATTCCATACGACGTTCAATCCATCTTCACCATCCCTAAGACAACCAACGTGGTTTGAGGATATTGAAATTGCTAATAACCATATAGAAAATGTAGGGAGAACTGGCATCAAATTTCACTCAGTTTGGTGCACTCGTCAGCCTGATGGAGTAAAATGGCCAAATGTAGATTTCTATGGGATTGGGAATTGGACACCTAATGTTGGAATTTATATTCATAATAATATGATCAATAATATTGATGGAGATGGGATCATTGTCCGAGATTGTAAAGATTCTATAGTGGAACATAATATTATTTATGGAGCAGCTGCAAATTGCGGTTTTGCAGTAGGAATTTTTAATTGGAACTCTGATAATACTATAATTCAATTTAACGAAGTATATGACACAAAGAATGCAGGCGATGCACAAGGTATTGAAATTGATGCATTAAATGATTATACACGAGTACAATATAATTATGTACATGACAACGCTGGTGGGTTCATAATGTGGTGCAATACCAGTACCCTTCCCAGTTACGATGGTGATTACCGATACAACATTAGCCAAAACGATAGAACATCACATGGTTTAATAAGTTGGTGTGATAATCATCATGGAAGTGATGTATACAATAATGTAATTTACTCTGGACCTGGTATATCTCGAGATTTCATGAAAATGTTAATTCCTAGTAGTGTTGTAACTACAGCAAATTTTTATAATAATATTTTTTACAATACTGATACTATGAACGTTAATTGGTACGAAAACAAATTAAATTATGATTCAAATATCTACTATGGCTTTTCATCGACACCAGTAGAAGATATAAATACAATAACTAGTGATCCTCTTTTTTCCAATCCAGGTTCAGGGACTTATGGTTTTAATTCTCTTGATGGATACAGACTAACAAATGGCTCTCCAGCTATAAATTCTGGTCTCAATATAACAGATAATGGTGGAAGAGATTTTTTTGGTAACACTTTGTATATTGGATCTCCAGATAGAGGGATTCACGAATTCAATAATGATCCTGGTTCACCTCCAAATCCAATTCCAAATCTAGATCCGGAGATCTCACAGTCAGCTTGGTCTTTAGTTTATGTAGATAGTCAAGAAACTACAGGTGAAGATGGTGCTGCTGTAAATGCTTTCGATAATGATGAGATTTCTTTTTGGCACACAGAATGGTCATCCTCTACAACAAATCATCCTCATGAGATTCAAATTGATTTGGGAAATAATTATGATATTTCTAGTTTTACATATGTATCTCGTTCTGGTCTGAATATAAATGGAAGTATTAAGGATTATGAATTTTATGTTAGTAACAACACCACAAATTGGGGTAATCCAGTAGCAAGTGGTACATTTACTTATCAGACTTTTGGAGAACATAAAACTATTACATTTTCTCCTAAAGAAGGACGTTATATTAGACTTCGGTCTCTAGGTGAGGCAAATGGAAATCCTTGGACATCTTGTTCTGAATTAAAAGTAAATGGAAATTTATCTTCTTCACCTGTTCTTTCAGAGCTATCAAAAAATAATTGGAGTCTTGTATATGTTGATAGTGAAGAAATTTCTGGAGAAAATGGATCTGCAACCAATTTATTTGACAATAATCCTAGCACAATATGGCACACAGAATGGTCATCCTCTACAATAACTCATCCTCATGAAATTATAATCGACCTTGGAGCAACATATGATATTGGGGGGGTTAATTATCATCCAAGACAAGATCTAGGAGCAGGTAAATGGAACGGGACAATTAAAGATTATGAAATTTATATAAGTTCCAATACATCTGCATGGGACACAGCTGCTGCTTCAGGGACTTTAACCTATTCAGCATCTTCACAAGAGCAATCAATTAGGTTCACGCCTCAGAACGGACGATATATTAAATTGAGAGCAATTTCGGAAGTTAATGGAAATTCTTTTACTTCTGGATCTGAGCTTGATGTTCTAGCTTATCAATAAAAATGATATTTAAATTAGTAGTCCCAGAGTGGGGCTACTAATAATTAGGAGTACAGAATTTTTAAAAAATTACTCATTTTATATTTAATATCCATCTTACTAGTTACATCGATTATTATTTTTAATGCTTTGTTCATCAATATAAATGGGATAATAATTAGTCGATCTGCAAATAATTTCTATCGAAGTATCATACAATCACAAATGATTGATCGTTCAGACAAAGACAAACTACAAGATAAAACAAATGATTTTGTAAAAAAGTTATACGCCAAAATGGAAATAGCCAATAGTTATGGTATTATCATTTCATACAGTTTTAGAGAATTAAATCAAAAAATGAATGAAGAAAATAAAAGCAGACAAGAAATGAAATCAAATAATCAAGTTTTTTTTGGACCCGTAAATTTTACTTTGGAAACATATTTTTCATTTTGGATCAGTAGGATAGAAGTAGACACAAAGAACAAGATCGCAGAAAATGCTACAATCGAAATTACAGAACTAGCAAAAAACTACTATAGTATCAATAAAGACCAATACATCGAAGATGAACAAATTGTGTATGATATTATTAATGAAAATGCAGAACTAGAAAGACACAAAATTTCACATGCCGAGAAACGATTTTTATCCAGAACTGATCCTGAACTTCTTATACTTCTTGATAGACTTGAAGAAAAAATGACTGGTGAATATAAAAAAGGTGAAAAATTAACTCGTGTAATAATAATTTCTAAATGGAAAAGTTACATACCTTATGAAAAAATATCTTATAACGTTATTAGAGATTTTATTGATAACATATTTTACAATGAACTTATTACAAAGATATTAAAAAATGCATAGTCTCTTGTTTTTTTTCATAGATAACTACTTGTACTTCTCATTATAGAATAACAATTAATAACAGATAAGATTTAGTATTTAAAGCTGAAAAAGATAAAAACAGTATACAAAAAGTATACACTCCAATGAACAGAATCTGTTCATACAGTCTGAAAAGTCAGTCTATAACCATCAATATCCTGACTAAAAAGGCTGAAACTGTTCATATTTTCCAATAAATATGCCCATCGCCGGTAAGATTACATAAGGAATAGCATACTGTGCTGTTCCTTTTTTTTGTTATAAGTTTGAGACTTGATCCATGAGATCCTGATGGCAGGATCGAACAAAGAACCGACATGTTCATCCAATCAACGAACGCAGTCGGACTGGTAGATTGCAGCGGAGCGGAAATCTGGAAGGAAGTCCCAGCACCGGTAATCTACAAAAAATTATGTATATGATTTGTAGATTTGTTTATTACTTCTTTAATGTCTCCCCTCATCTACCCAATAATTTGGTTTGCGATGAGAGTTCGCAATCGCAATAATTGTTATGATTCCATTTTCAAGATTATAGATGATTTTATATGGAAATTTTCCTATATAATATATTTTCTTGTAGATTCAGAGAACTTTTCCCAGGCTAATGCATTATTTTTAATCCTCTTAATACCAAGGCCAACAGAATCTTTGAATCTAGAACCGAGTCCATCGACTTGAAGATTATAATACTCAATAGCATCGATTAGCTCCTGATGAGCAAGTCGAGTAAATCTAACCTGCACTATCAGAAAATCTCATCATAAGAAATTGTGTCGAGCCGACCATCCCGGACTGCTTGAACACGACGTTCACTTTCTTCCATCCAAATTTGATCGATCTTCTCATCTGGTTGATCAAGACTTTTTAATATCTCTTCTACCAATAAATATCTTGCCTGAGGCTTTAGAGAAAGTGCTTCTTTTAAAATGTTCTGTTCACTCATGATAATATTATATCAGCAATAACTATAATTTCAAATGGTGGAATCATATCATAAACAAATTACAATATGCAGCGGATCTAAACTTGTAGACAACTTGTAGACAACTTGTAGACAACTTGTAGACAACTCTATTGGTTCATTGGCCTTCAGAAGCCAAAGTTTCCTCCTTAAAACCTGATTTTACAACAACTAAAGGTTATATAGCCTATATAGTCTTTTTTTCTGTACCCATCGCCGGTAAACGAACTTAAAGGAATAGCATACTGTGCTGTTCCTTTTTTATTTATAAGTCTGGGACTTGAAAACGAAATGAACGCCGAGCAAGAGCGAGGATAGAAGTGAATGTAGTCGGCCTGAAAGATTGTAGCGGAGCGGAAAGCTGGAAGGAAGTCCCATCGCCGGTAAACGAACTTAAAGGAATAGCATACTGTGCTGTTCCTTTTTTATTTATAAGTCTGGGACTTGAAAACGAAATAAACGCCGAGCTGGCGAGGTGAGATTCCGATGACGGAACCGAACAAAGAACCGATAGGTTCGTCCTATTCACGAATGGACGTGGCCTGAAAGATTGTAGCGGAGCGGAAAGCTGGAAGGAAGTCCCATCGCCGGTAAAATAAGGGTAGTGACTCAAATAGTTTGCTACCCTTATTTTTTTGTTATGCAGGATGTTGAATCCTGAGAATCTGAGATCGATTTTGTGATTATTCCTATTTAGAAAAAAAGGGATTCGGAAAAACTGATGACTGTGATTTCATAATCAATAATTTTTAAAAGTACTCTGTTTTAATGAGCAAGTTTACGGATTCAGGATTAATTAAAAAGATTCCATTATCTTATCAATAACACCCTCTTCTTTCATTTCCTTCAAAGTTGTATTTAGCTCATCTAATAAGCCTGGAACCGCATTTTCCTTACTTAATAAAATATGCATTTCCTTCTCTTCATACACTGCTTTAGTCTGAGTTACTAATGACTCTAGGTTAAGTTTCTTGATATGCACATTGGTGGGTACTTCACTGGCTATGATGATATCCGCTCGTTTTTTAGAGAGTAAAATGAGAGCTTCGGAATCATCAATGCCATAACGGAAATCTGATACATAGGGTTCTACATTTGTCTCAAACCACTTGTATCCTAATATAGATACTGCAGCAAGCTCTGCATTTTGTAAGTCATCACGGCCTTCGATCAACTCAATTTCATTAAAACGGGGATGGTCAGGGTAGGTATATATAACAAACTTAGAAACAAAAACCGGGATATCACTGGCATAAGTGTATTCCAATCGATCTCCAATGGGTATGGTTATCATAAAGTCAGACTGTCCATATTTAACTTGGTACTGTGCTCTTGCCCAGGGTAGCTGGTTATATTCGATTCTATAGCCTAATCTTTTTGTAAATAACTCATTTACGATTTCAACCAGAACTCCTTCTTCTTTACCATTAACTATCTCATGGTATGGCGGCCAGGGATCAAAGGCGAATACTAACGTTTTTTCATTAGCAGACAGATATGCAAGAGATATAAGAAATAAAACTGAAAACAATATCTTTTTCATGACATTACTTAACCTCCAAATCATTAATAAATGATAGGTTGTTATGATAAAGAAATCAATTACTACGGTCTTTGAAATGTTATGCCTTTAACCTGCAGTGGGGGTATACTGATTCTAACCTCCTCCTATAGTTTTTCAACTAATATGAAAATTCTTCTATATTAAAGACTGGAATTCCCCCGATTTCGTAGACATCTGTAAAACTCATAATGAGACTTGAAACATAAGATTGACAATCTCCAGAATCCCAACCATAATATAATTACATTTTAAATTAGTCGTAACCGGAAGTGCACATGTATATTAAAAGAAGCATAGAAAAGACTGTAACATACATGTCTGAAAGATTCCCTGCAGTGCTGGTAACTGGTCCCAGACAAGTAGGGAAAACCACGATGTTAAGGGAAATCGCAGATGATGGTCGTACTTATGTTACTCTTGATAATCCTTTAATAAGAGACCTTGCTATAAATGAGCCAGGTCTGTTTTTGGAACGATATGAACCACCTGTCATCATTGACGAAATACAATATGCTCCCAATTTAATGGAATACATCAAAATGTATGTAGATGAACACAAGAATATGGGTGATATCTGGATGACAGGTTCCCAAATGTTTCATCTTATGAAAAACGTCAGTGAGAGTTTGGCTGGTCGAGTTGGGATATTAAAGATGCAGGGTTTTTCAGCATCTGAACTTGATGGATACGAAGAATCACCATTTTTGATTGATGCAAAGACACTCTTGGAGAAAGCAAAACAAAGAGACCCCAAATCATTGAAAGAGATTTATTCAAGAATTTTCAAAGGGCAGATGCCTGGTGTATACGCTCGGGATATTGAACCGGAGATATTTTACAGTTCTTATGTAAACACATATATTCAAAGGGATATCAGGGAGTTGACACAAGTAGCGGATGAAATGCTCTTTTTAAAATTTTTAACTGCTACTGCAGCTAGAACCAGTCAAATGCTGAATCTTTCCGACATTGCAAGAGATATTGGAATCACTACACCTACAGCAAAGCAATGGTTATCTATACTAATAACATCTGGAATTGTTGTGCTTGTGGAACCCTTTTATAACAACCTTTTGAAACGTGTAATTAAAGCTCCTAATTTGTACTTCATTGATACAGGTTTATGTTCATATTTGACCAGATGGAATAACCCTGAAAGTCTAGAAGTGGGCAATATGTCAGGTGCAATCTTTGAAACCTATGTAATAAGCGAAATTATCAAGAGTTATCAGAATAAAGGAATTAATCCGCCAATAAGTTATTACAGAGACAAGGATAAAAGAGAAATTGACCTTATTATTGAGCAAAATGAAAATTTATATCCGATTGAGATAAAAAAGAGTGCTACACCTAAAAAAGATGCTGTTAAACATTTTTCAGTACTGAAAAAAAGTGGACTTGAGATTCAAAAAGGAGCTGTTGTCTGTATGGTCAAAGATCTCATACCTTTGGATAAAGAGAATTGGCTGGTTCCTGTTTGGTTAATATAGTTAATATCAAAACCTGTAGACAACTTGTAGACAACTCCATAGGCTTATTTACCTTTATAAACCTGAAAATACATAACAAAACATCATTTCAAGGCAATTAAAGGTTATATATCCTATATAACCCAAAATCAGATTCCCATCGCCGGTATAAAAAGCTTTTAGGAAGTATTCTTCCTGGAAGCTTTTTTTATTTTCAAAGTGAGGACTTGATCCATGAGATCCTGATGGCAGGATCGAACAATGAATGCAAAGCATTTGACATGAGAACGCCGAGCTGGCGAGGATCAAAGTGAACGTAGGTGGCCCGAAGGGAAGTCCCGAACGATCTTAATGAAGTTATTTTTATTTATGCCCGTGCTATGGCTTTTTCAACTTCAAGCATTTGAACGGTAATAATTATAGTGCAACCCGCCTAAAATCTTCTCCCTCCTGATAACTCCAGAGACTTGAGGGAGATTTCCTTCCGGGATTCCTCTAATAGTTTGATGTGGACGTTGATGATTATAATAATTCACATAAGATTTCACGATCTTCTGAACCTGATTCTCTGAAAACAACAAAAAGTGATTTAAAGCTTCACGCCTGATTGAGCCGTTGAATCTTTCAACAAATGCGTTCATATTCGGTGCTGCTGTACAGATATTTACTCCCTTTATCCCGTACCAGCTGTAGTCTATCGATTTAAACTGAGCTGCATTATCATAGATTAGTGTCTTCTTTTCTGAAGAATCCTCAGAAAATAGCTCAATTCTTTGCTACACAAACTCTCTGCAGGGATTCTCAGTCAAATCGAACCGAACAATCTTTCTGGATTTCAACTCTATTATGATTAACAGATAAAATCTTTTACCAAATAAGGTGTCGATGGTCATAAAGTCCATTCCGAATAACGAATCCCAGTGAGATTTCAGAAACTTTTTCCAGCTTCCGGTAGGCTGAATCATACCGTCCTTTCTGAAAGTCTGAATTATTCTATTTACTGCTGTTGGATTTAGTATAATACCAAACTTTTTCAACTCATCTGCAATTCTATGACATCCCCAAAGATGGTTTTCTTCCCGATGTTTTATGCTGATATGTCCAGAAACCCTTAATAAATCGGCGTTGCCAATCCAGAAGCGTTGAAGGTTTCACTAAAGTAATGTGGCTGATTGCTCTCTTCGATAATCTTGAGATCAATGCTAAAAAGAGCCGATCACCTCGTTTTAAAGTTGACTGCACTTTTTGTCTGTTAATCTGCCGTTCATAAATCTGATTCTCTTTTTTTAGGGCCATCAGAGTGAAAATAAAATCTCTTTTCTTAGAGAAAATGATTTTGAAAATGAAATTTAGGAGAGCTGTTAGAAAGTAGAACATATCTTATTATCGGCACTGTTTAATATGGAAGTTTTTCCACATTAGTTGAAAAAGCCATAGCACGGCCTTCCAGTTTCCACGTCAGTGGAAGCTGGAAGGAAGTCCCAGTATTTGCTGAAGACAATCATAGGAGTTCCTCTTTTATAATAATATACAATAATCACACCATGCATATATTGAAGCTAAGGACAAAAATGCACCTTCACATTGACCTAAATTCAGACTATAATATAGTCACAACAGAAGGTGGAATAATTTATGAAATTAACTAATGGTGTAAAGCCCATAAGCTATTTTAAGGCTCATGCTTCAGAAGTAATCAATGATGTCGTTGAGAACCAGAATACCATGGTGATCACTCAAAATGGAGAAGCGAAGGTTGTTCTGCAGGATATACGCAGCTATGAACAGATGCAGGAAAGTCTGGCTTTGCTGAAAATACTAGCTCTTAGTACAAAAAGCATTAATGAAGGTAACTTCAAGAGTACAAATGATGCCTTTTCAGACCTGGATAGTAAGATCGCAGATAGGGAACGGTCTTGAAATATCAAGTTTTTATTACAGGTGATGCCGAAAGAGATATTCTTGATTTATATGACTATATCTTATCTTCCGATTCTATAGGGAGTGCTGATTATGTCTATAAAAATATCAAAGAGAATTGCCTGAGATTATCTGACTTCCCATCAAAGGGACACTATCCTCTGGAGCTGGAAAGAATCGGCATAACTGAATACCGGGAGATTCACTTCAAATTATATCGAATTATATACCAGCTCATTGGAGACAAAGTGTTTATACATTGCGTATTAGATGGACGCAGGGACTTACAGGAAATACTTGAACGTAGATTATTGAGATGATACAGGATTCAAACTTGTAGACAATTTGTAGACAGTTTTATTTTCTTATCTTCCTGCACAATCAGGAAATTCAGGCCGAGACCACGATCTAAGAGACAGAAAAGGTAAATAAACCCATATAGCCCAAAAACGGATTCCCATCGCCGGTAATAAAACTTAAGGAATAGCATACTGTGCTGTTCCTTTTTTTATTTATTCGGAGTGATAAAATCCTGAAGGGATAAAATCAATCAGGTATTGGGACTTTTCGATTATAAAATGATTCCCGGGAGAATGACCAGTGAGAAAAGCTGAATTCTATTTTCAGGAATTTCCCGATGGAACCGGTTGAATATATTATAAAGATACCTTGGGGCGTCTCCCAAAGCCGCTGAATAGGTGGCATCCCAGATGCAGTATAATCCTATTTATGTAGTTTTTTTGTTTAATCTTCCCGATCTTCTATTTATCTCATAGAGCCATATTCCGGACGTTTTCATAAAATATCCCATTAGTAGCCCACCGGTAAGAGAGAGGGCTACAATTTTCCAGTTTCCATCGGCGGCAAAAGTAGCGCAAGCGCCAATGAACGTTCCCGGTACAAATTTTAGCAGTTTCTGTTTAGCCTGAAGGCACATAAAAAAAGCAGCTAAAGCGGTAATAATTACAGAGGCAAAATTTATTGTAAAAAAATCAGAACTGTACATTATGAGCATGGCCCAGAATACACCGCTCATATTGCATATAAAGCTCAGGCTCAGACCTTTTATACCCTCTGCAGGAGATGTAAAGAAGGTTGTGCTGCCTAAAAATCCGGCCCAGACAAGGAGCCCAAGGCCGGTAGCCGCCCAGAACCAGAGACCAGACAGTAATCCGGTTGTTAAAGCAATGCAGAACTGTAGACTCATAATTCATTTACCTCATAAAAAAAACACATTTTAAGAAAAGAAAATACTCTAGTCAATAGAGTTCAGCCTCCAATTGTCTGATATTCAGCTTTTTTCTATTTTTTGTGGAATTCAAGGAAATTCTCTCAATCCAAGAGATAGACTAGGATAAAAGGCTGGATGATATTGTTAATAAAAAAGGTACTTGTGGGGTATCTTAAAGAGTAATGTAAAGAAAAATCGTACAATAGTTAAAGCCAAGTGAAGTTCTTTTATAGGAGAGAGTATGGGATTAAAAGAAAAGTTATACGGAGTATATGGCAATCGGGGGAAAGAATATACAACAGAAATGAAATCCATAGGTTGCAATTCTCTGTGGTTTTACGGATTTGATGAAGAGGCATTCGAATCATGTGCAGCAGCAGGTTTAGCTGCTTGTGTCGAATTTAAAACCTTCTGTGATGATTTTGACAGGAATCCTCATTTAATTCCCATAGGAATTGATGGTAAACCGATCCGTTACGGAGAGAATGTACAGGGGATCTGCTTAAGTCAACGGGAATATATAGAACAACGATTTTTTGAACTTGAACAGGGATTGAAGATATTTACTCCACAAGGGGTATGGCTGGATTATCTCAGTTATGCGGGATGGTTTGAAAGTCCTTCGCCCGATTTACAGGAAAGCTGCTTCTGCTCCTCCTGCGTCGAAACGTTCTGCAGCGAAACAGGTTTAGATGTTCAATCTCCTGCAGAAATAATTTCATCCTATCAGCGTCAATGGACAGACCATAAATGCAAGCGCATCGCCGATCTTGGTCAGCGCTTTGCCAACACCATTAAAACTGTAAACTCTGACTGTATTGTCGGAGTATACATGTGTCCATGGCAGCCTCATGAGTTTGAAGGAGCACTGCGCAGGATTTTTGCTCAGGATTATAAACTCTTTTCCGAGTTTACCGATGTTTTTACACCCCTAATCTATGCCGGGAAAAGCGGTCGACATCCCTCCTGGGGCAAGGAGTTTTTAAAGGCATCGAATCAGTTTGTTCCCAATTACCTGCCGGTACAGCCTATTCTGGATATGCTTGATTTTCCTGAATCTCTGGAAGAAATAGTCAGAACCGATACCTGGGGATTTCAACTGTTTGGAGGAGCAGACATTTTTGACGATGTTGAGAAGAAAAAGACTTTTGCCAAGCTTATCTCTATGATAAAGGCATCACGATAGAAAGAAAATCACAACTCATTAGTGCAAATTCCCCTCACCGCTTCCATCAACGTAAGTTCAGTTCCATGAACTTTAATATCTCGATAATCCAACAATGCCCCGGTATGAGAAACAACAGATCCAGCAATTTCTAAAGCAAGTTCTCCCGCTTTGGTAATAGAACCTGTTGTCATTAATCCATGAACCAATCCGGCCGAAAAGCTGTCCCCTGCACCGACAGTACTGACCAGGGGAACTTTATCAGGCAGTAGAACATATTGCTCATCATTCTGATATAAAACGGCACCTTTCTCGCCATATGTTATGCATAGAAGCTCTAATTCAAACTGTCCTATGAGAAACCTGGAAAAATCTTCGTCATTCATTTCGACATGATTGAACATATCTTTTAAAATCATCAGTTCTTCATCATTAATCTTTACAATATCTGCTCGTTGAAAGGATTTCAGAATGATCTCTTCAGAGAAATAATTCTGCCTCAGATTGATATCAAAGAATACCTTTTCAGCTTTAATTTCTGAATCGAAGAGAAGATCCAGGAGGATTCTGTTTTCAACAGATCGTTGAGCAAGCGTCCCCAGATAAAAGACATCCCAATTCGTATTTATGATCTCCTTAAAATTACAATCATCCATTAAAATATGATCCCAGGCGGAACCTGTTTTGATATCATAATTTGGAATTCCCTCTTTCAAGGAAACCGGAACTGTTCCTGTTGGAAAACTAACCTCAGAGACATATTTATCAGATACTCCAATACCTTTTAGAATACTGATGGCATCGTGCCCCAGTTTATCCCTGCCGACAGAACTGATTATGTGTGTATCATCTCCCATCTGGGCACAATGGCCGCAGAAGTTTAAAGGGGCTCCCCCAATGCAGGGAAACCCGTCAATTATATCCCACAAAACTTCACCAAAGGCGAGCATTTTAAATCCCATCTTAGATTACTTCACCTGAAAAGTTTTGGCTTTTTTAATAGTGGAATAATCACTCCAGGCCTTTTTGAATTCCAGATAATCGGCTCTGGTCTCAAAAAGCTGTTTGTCATTCCAGAGGATCCGCCAGTCATCATCAGCTTCTGCCCAGAGGAAAACCTGTCCCCAGATTAGGCGGTTATTGGCATCAATTCCATCGCTGCCGGTGGAACCATTTCCACAAAGTCTTTCAAGTTGCTCTTTAGATAGAAGATCCCGAGTGGCATTTTCCAAATTACTTTTTATCCAGTCCGAGCGTGTTGCCATAGCGACAAAACCACCGCTTTTATTCTCCCGCTGAACTGCCCAGCTCAGACATACGGTTGGAGGAAGGACATCCAGTTCTTTGGCAATGGCCTGCATAGTCGGATCTGCCATATCATTTCTGTGTTCCTTAAAAGAATCTCGGGCCGGACGATTGGGGGATCCCATGGCCATATAACCAACGCAGACGATATTTTCAGACTGAAAGTAACGACGCAATTCGTTTTGAGGGAAAAGAGGGTGCATCTCCATTTGGTTCACAACGGGTCTCTCATCTTCAGCACAATCGCGAAGCAGCATCTCCATGGTGCCTTTTGTATGATTTGATGTTCCTATATCGACAATCTTTCCAGCTTTTTTCAGTTTGATAATTTCACCCCAGGTCTCCATAAACTCTTCATGAATGTAAGGAACAGCATCGGGGTTTTTATGATCCGTAGCACAGCCCGGTGTGTGAACATTGGGCCATGGCCAATGATTCAAGTATAGATCTACTTTATCAACACCCAGAGCTTTTAGTGTATTTTCTAAAGCAGGAGCCACATCTTCTTTAGCCATATGACCGTTCCAGAGTTTGGCTGTAATAAAAAGCTCATCGGCAGAGGCTATATATCCCCGCTTAATAGCTTCGGCAATGGCCTTGCCGACTATTTCTTCATTTTCATAGGCTCTGGCAGTATCGATATGACGCCATCCGATGCGAATGGCTTCCAGTGTGGCATCAAACATATAGTCCTGAGCCCAGTCAGAGTGAAAAGTACCAAAGGCTGCCACAGGCATTATTTTACCGCTGGCCAGTTTTACTTTATGCACCGAAGAGGGATCAAGTGCTTCTACAGTCTGGTCAAAACAGACTTGTCCTGTTTTTTTTATATCTGTCATATTATTTTCCTTGTTTATTTCAGTCCAGATCGATGAAAACCTTCATCGCCTTATCTTTTTGCTCATCGAGGTAGGTATAGGCTTTTTCATAGTCATCGAAATCAAAGTGATCGGTCATTAGAGGCTTTAATTGGATGGCCCCATTCTGTATCAACTCGATAGCTTCCAGATAATCTCTGGTCTGATACATGGCAGTACCGATCAGACGGAGTTCATGATCCTGAACCAGTCCGAGATCAACCTGTGCCTTATCTCCGAATACACCGACAACAACGATGTCCGTTCCCTTGCGGGCATTGATTATGGCTGCCTCCATTGTGGGCTGAACACCGACACATTCGAGAATCAGGTCAGCTTTGTCATCGCCGAAAGCATTGGCAATAACCTCACCAAGATTTTCTTTTGATGGATTTACCGTATAATCAATACCGACTTTCGCAGCCAACTCCAGTCTGAAATCACTTAAGTCTGTGATAAGAACAGCTTTTGCTCCAAGCCCTTTTGCCGCCTGGCCGATGAGATTCCCGATGGGACCGGCGCCCATAACCAGTACATTCTTTCCTGACACGTCAATTGATCGGGAAAGAGCGTGACAGGCCACAGCAACAGGTTCGACCATAGCACCTTCATCGGGTGTCATTTCATCGGGAAGTTTCAAAACTCTATCAGCGTCGGTACAGAAGTAGTCCGAGGCCATTCCTGTTGTCTGGAATCCCATGACTTTAAGGCTGTCACAGATATGGTAACCACCATGAGTACAGGAGTAACAGGTTCCGCAGACAACCTGAGGTTGTATGGTTACCAGATCTCCCTTTTTGAAGGTGTTAACATCTGCTCCACATTTTTCTATGACACCTGAGACTTCATGCCCCTGGGTTACTGGATAAGATGTATAGGGATGTTTACCGTGATTCACATGGATATCACTCCCGCAGACACCGATTCTCTTTATTTTTATTAGAACCTCGTCAACTCCCGGTTCGGGAAGGGGAATTTCATTAAAGGAAATTTTCCCAGGTTCCGTCATAACTTGCTGTTTCATCTTTTTTACACTCCTGTTTTAACCATTTGGATTTTCTAAAAACCACCGATTTCCGGGGCCGGAGATAAGAAGCACATTGGAAAAGGCTGTGAAATCACCAGTTCTAACGACAAACTTAACATTGTGACTCATTTCTTTCAGCTTTATATGGGCCACGGTTTCACATTCAACTTCTCTTCCAATTATCTCTCTGACTTTTTCAAACTTTGAAGGACTGATGTTATTTGTTTCATCAGCCATAATTATTTTTTCTATAGAAAAATGCTCAATCAGTTCCTCCAGGACCTGATCTATGAGGGGATTATTCTCATTCAAACTAAGGTCAACAACTGTTACACCATCGGGAATGGCAAATCCCGCGTCGCACACCATCATACGGTCCCCATGTCCCTGAGCTGTGAGGAGTTCCGCTAAATTCCTATTTAATATTCCTGTTTCTTTCATTAGAACTCCCGAGTATCTTGTAATTCAAATAGAATTCATAAATACTCAAAAAGTACCTTCCCGGTTCGGTTAATCTTTCCGTTTTTCGATCCGAAAGAGAACCGGGGAGGTACTCACTTAAATATCTATCTAGAATTTAGGTGGGTTTTTATACATCTGAACACCGGCTTTATCCAATATGGCTACACCAGTATCAACATTACTTGGAACATGTCCAAAACTACCGTTTGTAGAAGGTACATCTGTAGGATGATTAGCAGAGTATGCCATAATCATAGCCATGTAACCCATTAAGTAAGGATTCTGACCAACAGTTCCTTTAATTTCACCGCTTTCTATTAATTCGATCACAGGCATTCCAAAGTCAAATCCCATAATAGCAACTTTTCCATCCATACCAAGACTTCTGACCGCTGCTGCAGCTCCGGGACCCGGATTTCCATGTGCCGCAAAGATTCCATTGATATCTGAATTTGCCTGGAGTAGAGCTGTCAGCTGAGTTTCAGCTTTTACAACATCACCTTCATCATTTACGATTGATACTTTGATGCCATTTCCATACTGCTCGAGAGCAGCTTTAAAACCATCAACTCTCTGTTTAAGATGATCTGGTCCTGGGAATGTTGATATTCCTACATGACCTGTTTTAATCCATGCAGCCATAGCTTTTCCTGCTTCAAAACCTGCCGAATAGTTATTTGTTCCGGCAAAAGCTAATCGATCACTTTCCGGTGAATCTGAATCAAAAGTAATTACCGGGATTCCCGCAGCTGTTGCTTTATCGATAGAAGGAACTAATGTCGCTGCATCACCGGCAGTAACCAGAACTCCGTCAATTTTTCTAGCTACTAAAGAATCAATAGCTCTTGCTTCAAGTGTAGCATCCCATTCAGCAGGACCCTGAAGTTCAACACTCACATGGGGACCAATTGCTTTTGCTGCATCTTTCATACCGGCATAACACCAGTTAAAAAATTCAGAACCTTTCAGAAAAACGACCATTGCATAAGTTTCATCTGCCATCTCTTTCTGACCTGTAACTGTCTGCCCTTCCTGCTGTCCACCAGCAAAAGAAGTAGAAGCCATTGCAATAACTAAAATCAGTGATAATAATACTTTTCTCATGAAAGTACCTCCTATAATTTTAAATCCGACTAGGCCGGATTAATTTCTAATGTAATATTTGCCGATCTCTTCACCTTGAGAGATTCGGCGAGTAAAATAGCCAGTAAAAGCATCACACCGGTGACGATATCCTGCCAGTAAGTTGAGATTCCCGACATCATAAAGGCATTACTGAGAATAGCCATAAAAGTGATTCCCAGCATTGTTCCAAACATAGATCCGGTACCACCGCGAACCATGCTTGTTCCACCGATTGCCACAGCTGTTATTACTTTAAGTTCTGATCCGATTCCGTAGGAATTATGTGCGGCTCCATATTGAGCTGCCGCCAATATTCCCGCCAATCCTGCGAGTAGAGAAGAAAAACCGAACACAAAAAGGAAAAACCGATTAACTTTCATCCCCGAGACGAGTGCGGCATGGGGATTATAGCCAATGAAATAAACCTGTTGAAAATAGCTGTGGTTCTTCAGCAAATACCCCATAGAAAAGATCAGAATTACAAAGATCCAGATCGGGAATGGAATATTCAGAAAATATCCCTGTCCAATATTTGTAAAAATCTCAGGAAATCCTGAAAGATTTTCACCCTTACTTACAGCTAGAGCCAATCCTCTGAATGTAAGCATGGTTGCAAGAGTTGCAATAAAGGGATGCACATTGAGCACAATTTTTAAGAATGCATTGAAAAATCCGATTAACATCGCCACTACAAGTGTTACGAGAATTGCAATCCCAATAGGCATCCCCTGCTTAAGAAGAAATCCCACTAAAATGGCAGAAAGAGGGAGAACCGAACTTACTGAAAGATCTATCCCTCCCGATAATATGACAAAAGTCATACCGATTGCCATAATTGCCTCAAGGACAAAACCGGAAAAGATTACTTCAAAATTCGCAAAAGTAAAAAAATATGGAGACCGAATGGTCATGGCTACAATTAGAACCAGCAGAACGACTATGAGCGCCAGATTATGCAATCCAAGCTTTCTGACGACTTTTCTATAAATTGATATAATAGTATTTTTCATATTATAAACCTTTTCCCGTTGCATATTTCATAATCTCTTCCTGAGTTAAATCATTTGAGTTATTATCCAGTTCCCTGGTAATCACACCATCTGAAACGACAAGAACTCTGTCGCAAAGCCCCAGGACTTCCGGCTGTTCTGATGATATAACGATGACTCCAATGCCCTGATCGGCAAGACGTCTCAGATAATTATGAATATGGGATTTTGCACCAACATCTACACCGCGGGTAGGTTCATCGACGATAAGAACTGAAGGATTAGAGCAAAGCCATTTGGCCATAAGAGCCTTCTGCTGGTTTCCTCCACTCAAATTGATAACATTCAGTTCATCATTCTGTGGTCTTATATCCATTAGTGAAACAAATTCCTTAGAACTACTATCGATTGAGTCGTTTCGGATAAAACCAAGTGCCGTCCCGTATTTCTTTAATGAAGCAGAAACAATATTCCAACGAACAGACATTGTCTGAAACAATCCGAGAAGCTTCCTGTCCTCAGTTACATATCCGATTCCATGAGCAATGGCCTGTCGACAGTTTTTGATGGAGACAATCTTTCCATTTAAGGTTATAGAGCCGCTATCAATAGGATCAGCTCCTATCATCCCTCTTGCAATCTCCGTACGTCCGGCACCGACAAGTCCCGCCATTCCCAGAATCTCACCCTTTTTCAGATTGAAATTGATATTTTCAAATACCCCTGAAGACGTCAGGTTTTCGACTTCCAAAATGACTTCACCTATTTTTTTTGATTTCTGAGGATACAAATCATCGAGATGACGTCCAACCATTTTGTGTATGATATCTTCCTGAGTCGTATCAGAAGTATTCATCGTATCGATAATTTCTCCATCCCGTAAAACTGTGATCCGATCTGAAACTTCAAAAACTTCTTTCAGTTTATGGGATATAAATACAATGGCAACGTTATTCTTCTTCAGGTTTTTAATGATTTTATATAAATATTCAACTTCTTTATCAGACAAAGACGATGTGGGCTCATCCATAATAATCACTCTTGAGTTCATCGAAAGAGCCTTACCTATCTCGACCAACTGCTGTTGTGCCACACTTATATTTCCCGCTTCCTGTCTCGGATCAATATCGACACCCATCTGCTCGAAGATAGAATTGGCTTGCTGATATAGCTTTTCCCACTGAATAAAACCCATTTTATTTTTTGGCTCTCTATGACAAAAAATATTTTGTGCTACAGAGATATTTTCAGCCAGGCTAAGTTCCTGATGAACAATGCTTATTCCATTATTCATAGCTTCTATGGGTGATGTAAAATCAATATTGGCACCATCATAGACTACAGTTCCACTGTCTTTAGAATAGATTCCGCCAATGATCTTCATCAAAGTGGATTTACCGGCACCATTTTCTCCAATAAGAGTATGAACTTCACCCTCTTTTATATCAAAAGAAACATTCTTCAAGACGTAATTTCCGGAAAAGGCTTTGTTAATACCATTTACTTCCAATATATTCTGTACCATAAACTATCCTTTCCTTCTCTTACTGCTTCTGTACGCATCGACACCTACAGCAACCAAAAGAATAATACCGCTTACAGCCTGCTGCCAGTTGGGAGAACCATTTAGAAGTACAAATCCGTTATTGATTAGTGCAAGAAGGAAAACACCCAGGACAGCACCTTGAATACTCCCTTCTCCTCCACTGAAACTGGCACCGCCTATTACAGCAGCAGCAATAGCTCTCTGTTCAGCCAATAAACCGAAACCTGAAAACCCCATTGCCAGTCTGGAACTCATAAAAATGGCAGCAACACCAGCCAGAAGTGATGAGATAATATAGCCGGTCATAATAACCGCTCTGGTATTGATCCCGGATAATTCAGAAGCTTTAGGATTATTCCCGACAAAATACATTTGATGAAAGAAATTATGCTTTTTCATAAGTATTCCAAGTGCAGCCAGAATGATAACAGCAGCTAAAACTGGTATGGGAACTGATAAAACAGTTCCACGTCCCAGAGCGACAAAACCATCTGGTAATCCTGAGAGATAATATCCCGAAGTAAGAACAACAGCAGCTCCCCTTGCAATAGAATACATGGCCAAGGTTACAATAAAAGGAGCAATCTTAAACCTTGAAATCAAATATCCATTAATGGCACCGCAAGCTACTGAAGTCCCTAATCCTAAACAAATTGAAATCGGTATACTGACTCCCGCCCTCAAAGCCATTGCAGTTATAACACTGGTCAAAGCCAGGACTGAACCAACCGAAAGATCTATCCCCCACAATATAAGGGCTAAAGTCAGACCGGCAGCCGTAAACAGATCAAACACCATTCCATTGAACATAGCTTCAAAATTATTCAATGATAAAAATGCCTCTGTCTTCAAAATTGACATTGCGATAATAACTATTAGAATAACGATTATCAGACTGGCTTCTCTTGTATGCAACAGAGATTGTCTTTTATTTTTCTTTTTCTCAGTAGCAGTTTTAATACTGATACTACCCATATTTTCCCCTTTTGTTTATATACTATACTTACTATCTATGTAAAAAAATTAAATCCGATCAGAATGAAAAACATAATTATCAAGAGCCAATGAAACGGCGCCCAGAACTCCTGCATCCATCCCCAATTCTGAAAGTTCTATCTGAGTTGTGTCATTTATTATTTCCATGCTATGAACATCAAACTCATCTTTTAATGGTCCGAGAAGTATTTCCCCTGAATTAGACACTCCCCCTCCAATAATGATTTTGTCGGGATTAAACAAGTTTGCAGCCATTGAAAGAGCTCTTCCTAAATATCGGCCTGCATCCTGGAAAATCTGCTTCGCATCTATATCGCCTTTAAGCGCTAATTCAGCAACATCTCTTGCCGTATACCAGTTATCCTGCTTACCGGCCAATTTTTCATTGGCAATACGCTCAATAGCCTGACCTGAAGCCACAGATTCAAGACAACCATAATTTCCACAATCACACCTGACATCTTTTCCTGTAATAAAAATATGACCGAACTCACTGTTTTTATCATAGATTTGATCTTTAATAACGATAGCAGAACCTATTCCAAACCCGACATTGATAAAGAAAAAGTTATTCACGAGGCTTGCTGAACCATGCCATTTTTCGCCTAAAGCCATTACTCTAGAGCAATTATCAACGATAACCGGGAGTTCCAGGGAGTTTTCCAGAAGATCTTTCAAAGGAACATCTTTCCAATTGAAATCTGGAGAGAGTGAAATATAACCGGAGAGCTTATTGACTAATCCTCCAATGGAGACCCCAACACCCAGAATAGTATTTCGACTTATTCCGGATTTCCCTATTATGTCATTTACAAGTTCTGAAATCTGCCCCAGGATTGATTCCTGATCGTGATTTCTTCTAGTAGGAACACGGGAGCTCTGTATTAGTTTTCCTTTGAGATTTCCCAGCGAAACAGCTGTATTGGTTTTACCGATATCTACACCAATGACGTACAATTCACTTGTTGATAAGGTCAGAAGGATAGGCTTCCTGCCCCCCTGTTTCATAGAATCTCCAATTCCGGTCTCACAGATAAATTGTTCATTAATAAGGTCTGTGACGATTGAGGAAATTGTCATTTTGCTGAGCTTTAGTGTTCTTGCCAAATCTGCACGGGATAGCATATCATTCATTCTCAGTTCATTAAGAATCAGTGATCGATTGATCAATCGTGCATTTTCAGGATCGCCTTTAACTTTCATATTCATCCTTTATGTTTGTAAGGATACTATACTTACATTAAATGTCAAGTAGATATTTATATTTTTTTATTCGGCAAGCCAGAATGCTCCGCGGCTTGCTGCGGGGGTCTTTATTGAAATATTAATTCTAGTTTTAAGATTTTCCTCAAGATATTCCACATCTGCAATATCTCTCATTCTTCAAGAAGAATATACCCCTTTTCATCTTCTGCCATCTTTAAAGATTCGAGTAGTATGTTGTTTTTATCAGTTGGAAAAAAAGAGTTCACTCTTTATCAGTACTACCAAATAAAGAGTTCCAGGGTATTAGCTCTGTGTCTCCCAAAGAGACTTTTTTTTCTCCGCCATAGATACAGTTGCCTTTTTTGCTTCCCTGGAGTTTATTAATCCACTTGATATTCTTCATAAAATCTTTCTGGAACGTCATAGACGACTTTATCTCAAAAAAATCAAGGAAGAGCCCCTGATCTATAACAAGATCTATTTCATGGCCATGCTGGTCTCTCCAAAAATAGAGAGGTGCTTCCTCACCTCTGTTAGAATATCTTTTTAAAAATTCTGATATAATCCAATTCTCAAAAATAGCACCTCGTAAGGGATGAACACGTAACTGCTCAGTATTTTTAATACGAAGGAGATAACATAAAAGACCCGTATCATAAAAAAAGACCTTGGGAGCTTTTGTAATACGTTTATTAAAATTTCTAAAATGAGGCTGCAGGATAAAACATATAAAAGTCGTCTCCAGTGCTGATACCCATTTTTTTACAGTGGGCTGTGTAATTCCTGTATCACCAGCCAGAGAATTAAAACTCATTATTTGTCCGACTCTTCCGGCAAGCAGACGAAGAAAATTATTAAAGGACCTCAAATCTGTAATATTTACTGTATCCCTAATGTCTTTCTCTACATATGTTTGAAGGTAATCTCCCAACCAGTCAGAAGGATCAAGTTTTTCATTATAAATTCGGGGATACGAACCGAAAAGTAAAGTTGAATCAATATCTTGCTTCTGATCATCTCTGGTAATTTCATCTCTCTGCAAAGGCAGCAACTGCAGAATCTTTGTCCTTCCCGCCAATGTCTGGGAGATTTTATTTGAAAGTCGCAGATTATTCGATCCGGTCAGTATGAATTTTCTCGCGTCATCGGGATCATCCAATATCTCCTGAAGATAGGATAAGAGCTCCGGGACTTTTTGCACCTCATCAAAAATCGCATTATTCTGAATATTGAGCAGGAATCCCCGGGAATCAAAATAAAACTGATCCCTGATATCCGGAGATTCAAAAGAATAGTATTCATATTGAGGAAAAAGCTTCTTGCAAAGTGTCGTTTTCCCCGATTGCCGGGGACCGACGAGGGTCAGGCATCGTCTTTTCTCCATATGTTTCAGTGCTATAGACTCAATAATCCGGTTATACATAAATCCATTATATGACAATCAAATATATTGTCAATTTAAAATGTGATTTTGAATTGACAATAACTAGCTCTAACATAATCACATTTAAATTACTTGATAAAGACATTTTTGAAAAGTATTTTAAGATTATACAAGCCATATAGTCATTTTTCGTGTACACATCATCAAATTTATTATGAAAAACTACACTCAAAAAAAGTCATTAAATTTATTAATACCCGACTCCTTTTTATAAGGATCGGATCCATGGAAATAACATATTTGGGATGATTGTCTTTAATCTCTTCAAGTACGCAAAACTCACGTTCTACAGTGTCCTTGTCGGTCATGATATAACACACCTGAATATAAATTCTCTCCCCTCTTCAATCACAAATAAAATCGACTTCTCTTGTTCCGCCTCTACCTATTGATACCTGATAATCATTGCGAAGCAGTTCAAGATATCTTTTTCCTCTCAAATCGTACTGTCTTACCTGATGAGAAAGAAAAGCTTCGCATATATATTTGACCTGAGCCTGAACTGTTGGCAGAGTGTTATTCATCCTTTGGCTTTTCAGATATTTGGAGACATTGCAATATGCTTTATATTTATCAATATTGCATAATTATTTAAATTATACTTTAAACTAATAAATCCCTATTCAATTTCCAGAGAATAAGAAGCTTCAAAAGTTTGACCAGCATCGATAGAAACCAGTCCTTCTTTTTTCTCCCATTCAGGATCATCATCTTTTGTAGAATCAATCCCGTACCAGGGTTCAAGGCAGATGAAATCAGCAGATGTTTCTCCCCATGACCATATCCCGAAATAGGGAAAACCTTTAAAGTTCATCAATACTTTTCGTTTCCCTTTTTTACTTTCCAGAGAAATTGTATTTGACTTAAGATCATCAAATAAAAGAGCCCCATTTTGAAAAAGTTTATAATTGAGATGTATCTCTTTCTCACCTATTAAAAATTTTTCGCGTTTTCCAGTTAAGACATTATCTGCTTTATTCCGTTTTTCAGAATGTTCATTTTGCTCAAAGACCAGTTTATAATCAGTATAAGATAATTTTTTTTCAAGAGGACAGTTGAAACCGGGATGGGCACCAATGGAAAAAAGCATCGTTTTATTATTTTTATTCAATAGGGAATAACTGATGGTAAGTCTGTTTCTTTCCAGTTTGTATCCGATAATTAATTGAAATGCAAATGGGAAAACTTTCAGACTCTGTTCAGTTTCTTCAATAGAAAAAAGGACTTCATTATTGTTTTTCCTTAGGATTTTGAACTCTCTGTCTCTGGCAAAACCATGAGAAGTTAACTCATAAGATTTCCCTTCATAAAGATACCGATCCTGATTAAGACCACCAATAATCGGAAATAAAACGGGAGCGCTTCTTTTCCATGAGTTATCACTACCCTGCCATAAATATTCATGATTATCAGAAATGGACTGAATGCTTTTTAACTCGGCGCCCAGGCTGTCAATCTTAATATATAAATAATCGTTTTTGATTTCAATTAACATTCTCGACTCCCTTGTTCTCATAATTCGCTATTGGTTTTTCTTCCGAAAGCAGAGCTCCCCTCTGCCATTGAGTAGGAGATAACCCCGTTTTTTTTTTAAAGAGCCTGGAAAAATAGTATGGATTCTCAAAAGAGAGCCTGTAGGCGATATCTTTTACAGGGACGTGATCGAGAAGAAGGTGACAGGCTTCATGAATTTTCAGCTGCAGAAAGTATTGATAAGGAGAGAGTCCCGTATACTCTTTGAAATTCCGCTGAAAGGGGCTATAACTCATGCCGACGTAATCGAGAAGATCTTCCATTATCAATTCTCCTTCAAGATGCTCTTCGAAGTAGATTTTCGCCATCCTTACGGCTCTTTCCGTTCCATGAGCCATACCTCCGCCCTGATTCAAACTGGTCACACGACCGAGCATCTTCAGGATGATTCCGCAGATTATCATCTGGAAAGCAGGAGGCTCATCCTCAATCACTTTGAAAATTTCTTTGTAGTCCGCAATAAGATCTTCATGAAGCCCGATCGGAGATAAAGGCTTTTCTGAATCCACCATCATTTTCTTCTGTAGATTTTCCGGAATTTCTCCCCGGAATCCAACCCAGTATTCATTCCATCCTGTACTTTTATCCGGCGCATAAGAATGCCAGATTCCCGGGAAAAGAATGATTGCCGTTCCGGCTTCAACAGTTGCTTCAGAGACATCCCCCTCTTCCGTAAGCCATTGGAAATGTCCTTTTCCTTTAGTGATATATATGAGCTGATATTCAGGGAGGATTCTTCCCAGACCATTTGCGATACCTTTAGCAAAAGTATCGGGATGAGTCGATGGTTTTCTCGGGTAGGGATCTCCCGGATTGACTACAGTAGCGCCCGCATCGGTACACCAGAATCCCCACTCTCTAGCAGCATTACTTATGGGCAAATATTTCCTGAATTGAGTCAAATCTATGGGCATATGTAAAAATGTACATCAATTTAACACTTTTGTGTATGTTTCTATGAAAATTTGCCTTTTATACTATTAAAAATTGCTTAGGAGGCTTAATGATGAAAAAAGTATTAATCACTGTGATGATACTGAGTGTTGTAATAGGCAGCGTATTCGCTGGTGGACAGACTGATGATGGAATAATGACTATCGGTTTTTCAGTCTATGACATGCAATACGGTTTTTTCCAGGATATGGAAAGAGGGACAAGAGAGAAAGCAGAAGAACTCGGATATGAGTTTATTCTTCATGATCAGAAATCAGATGAAGCTCTAATGGTATCGGGCTGTCAGGACCTTATTGTACAGGGAATCGACGCTTTGATAGTTTCCCCCGTTAAGCCTCCGGCAATCGGGCCTGTTGTTGAATCGGCACATGAAGCGGGAATTCCTGTAATTCTTGATGATATCGGCGGTGGTGGATCAGATTATGATGCTATTGTCATTTCAGATAACTTCGGCGGAGGTGTTTTGGCCGGAGAATTTGTAGCGGATAAACTGAAAGGTTCAGGCGGATCAATGGAAGTCGCTATAATCAAAGTTGAGCCTTCAGCAGTATATGCAATAAGAAGAGGTGAGGGTTTCAAGAAAGCTATAACAGATGCAGGTTACAAGGTTGTATCCGAGCTTTCAGGCCACAGTAAACCTGAAGAAGGTTACAGCATTATGCAGGATGTTCTTGTAGCGCATCCCAATGTGCAGGCAGTATTTGCGGAAAACGATCCTATGGGAGCAGCAGCAGCACAGGCTGCAGTAGATGCAGGTCGCGATGACATATTGATTATCGGATTTAATGGAGACGGTGTAGCATTGGATGCAATCAAGGCTGGAACAATGGCAGCGACAGTGCAGCAGGTTCCTTATGAAATGGGAAAAATGACTGTAGTTCTCGCAGATAAGGCGATCAAGGGTGAAGCACTCGATTATGACAATGCCGCAGACAGAGAAATATACGTACCGGTAAATCTCATAACAGCAGATAATGTAGACCAGTTTTAATCAATCTTATACAGCCGGCGAAGGGTAAACCTTTGCCGGCTTTTCTTATTTGGAGTCAGGCGTGAAGTATGCCATAAGAGCAAAAAACATAACAAAAACATTCCCCGGAGTAAAAGCGCTAACAGACGTTTCTCTGGATATTGTTTCAGGTGAAACCCATTCTATCGTCGGGGAGAACGGCGCCGGTAAAAGCACTCTGATGAAGGTCCTCGGCGGTGTTCATATAGCGGATTCAGGAGAATTGATCGTACATGGAGAAACTACCCGATTTAAACATCCTGTAGATTCGCAGAAATCGGGAATATCAGTAATCTATCAGGAATTCAACCTGATGAACGCATTAAGTGTTTCTGAAAATATTTATGCGAACAGGCTACCGCTTAGAGCGGGTTTTGTAGATAAAAAAAGATTACTAAATGACACAAGAGCTTTATTAGATAAATTAGATCTGCCCCTGGATCCGGAAATCGAAGTGGGTAAGCTGAGTGTTGCTGAAAAGCAGATGACCGAAATCGCCAAGGCTGTAAGTCTCGACGCTTCGGTTATTATTATGGATGAACCGACAGCTGCGTTAAACGATGCGGAAGTTGTTCGCCTTTTTGATATTATTAAAAACCTGAAAGAACAAGGAAAAACGATTCTCTATATATCTCACCGTATGAAGGAGATTTTTGATGTATCGGACAGAGTTTCCGTTCTGCGTGACGGGAAACTCGTAGGTACGGCTCCCTTATCGGAACTCGATGAAGACGCCATAGTGAAAATGATGGTGGGACGTGATGTAAAAGCTTTCTACCGAAAACCTGGAAATTCCATAGGTGAAAATATTCTAAAAGTAAAAAACCTGAGTCGTGAACCCTATTTCAGAAATATAAGTTTTGATGTAAAAGCAGGCGAAATCTTCGGTTTAGGTGGATTGATGGGCTGCGGGCGCGAAGAGATCTGCAGTGCACTCTACGGTCTTGAGACGGTAGATTCCGGTCTTGTATCCATTAAAGGACAGACGATAAATCTGAAAAGTGCAGCATCGGCTATGGACGCGGGAATAGCCTATGTCACCGAGGACCGAAAAGAATCGGGAATTTTCCCATTAATGGGTGTTTGTGATAACCTGACAATGAACACTCTGACAGAAATATCATGGTTCGGTGGTTCCTACCTGCCTCCGGGAGAAGAAAAATCAATATTTAACACCTATTCAGATCTGATGAAAATACGCTCGTCCAATCCAAACCAGATTGTTCGCGATTTAAGCGGCGGAAATCAGCAGAAGGCCGTGCTCGGTAGGGCTCTGGCACGAAGCTGCAAAGTACTGGTATTGCTTGAACCCACCAGGGGTATTGATGTGGGAACTAAGGGTGAAATTTATGAACTTCTCGATCAGCTCACTAATAAAGGATTATCAATAATTCTAGTCTCATCAGATTTGCCTGAACTGATTTCTCTAAGCCACAGGGTTGCAGTAATCAGAGATGGCAGCGTAGCGGGAATTTTAAGCGGAGAAGAGATTGAGGAGACAAGAATAATGAAGATAGCGACAGGTGCCGAGGTTTGCGCATGAAAATATGGGAACGATACGGAATATACTTTTTAGCTGTGGGAACTCTGCTCATATTCGCTATTTTGACACCGAATATAATCTCTCAGCAGAATATCCTGAACCTCTTATCCCAGGTTTCGATGGTGGCAATTGCCGGAGTCGGTATGACCTTCGCAATAACTGCTGGTGGATTTGATTTATCAATCGGCTCACAAATGGCTTTGGCAACCTGTATTCTCGGTTTGAATATACCCAGGTATGGTCTGATTCCATCACTCGGGATTCTTTTGATAGCAGGCATACTGCTTGGAATATTTAACGGTTTTATTATTACAAAACTTAAGATACAAACCTTTGTGGCAACTCTGGCGACTATGACGATTTTCCGAGGTATTGCACTGCTCTATACCCAGGGTCATGATGCGACGATCTACAGTCATCTGGATATAAAAGTTTTCTCAAGCGGAAAACTCGGCATTATCCCCGTGCCCGTCCTGATAATGCTTGCTTTATATATTATTGCGACAATTATCTACAGAAGGACGCGCTTCGGTGTCTGGGTACGGGGTATCGGTTCAGGAGAAGAAGCGGCTCATATCTCAGGGATTTCCGTCAGCAAAGTAATGACTGGTGTTTTTGTTATGACCGCTGTCACGACTATGATTTCCGGAACTATCCTAACCTCTCAGTTGCTAACCGGAAACGGCCGTCTTGGTCAGGGGTTTGAACTTGAGGTTATTACCGCAACAATTCTGGGTGGAACAGCCCTAACCGGGGGAAAGGGAAGCCTCTGGGGAACGCTGGTCGCAGCAATAATGCTAGGAATTATCAAGAACGGATTGAACCTTCTTGGTGTTCCCGATTTTTATCAGAGACTGGTTACCGGATTGATTTTGATCGCTGCGCTTAGCATAAACACATTGAGTGCGCGGCTTGCCAAGAGGAGGACAAGCTAATGCCGAAGAATAAACGTTCAACAATTATAAAGAATCTTTTTGCAGATAAAGGGATTCTCTTTGCGCTGATTCTGCTATGGCTGATTGGAATCATAGCGAACAGGAACTTCCGCAACCCTCTCATATTTATGAATATCGCTCGCGAGGCTGCTTTTGTAGGCTTTGCGGGCATAGGAATGACATTTCTGATCATTACAGGAGATTTTGATTTGTCCGTCGGTTCATTGCTGGCCTTGCTGGCCATTGTAACCGTATCAATTGTAGGAACTGTCGGTCTATTTCCCACAATACTTATTGTTGTGTTATTGGGAGCAATTGCCGGAGGGCTTAATGGAACTTTGTCTGCGGTAATGGGGATTCCGGCTTTTATTGCAACGCTGGCCATGTATTTTGTATACCGTGCTCTTGCGTTCATTATTTCAGATGGCAATCCAGTTCAATTTCAGGAGAAGTGGTTTACATCATTAGGCAACGGTAAGATACTGGGTATTCCAACCCCTTTCATTATATTTCTTGCACTTGCTGTGCTAATGACATTTGTTCTCAGATACAGCCTGTTCGGCCGTCGGATACTCGCCGTCGGGAACTCAAAAAAAGCCAGTACTATCTCAGGGATTCCCGTAATGAGAACAAAATTCGGTGCCTTTATGCTGGTCGGAGCTTTCACCGGGCTCGCAGCAGTATTCTTAAGCTCCAGACTGTGGTCTGCAAATCCCGGAATGAAATACGGTTACGAATTTGAAGTGATCTCCGCTGTTGTACTTGGCGGGACCAGCCTGAAAGGAGGCAAAGGCAGCGTGATGAATACCTTTATAGCTGCACTCTTCTTTGCGACACTGAATACGACAATGAATATTTTCAGAGTCGATTCATACATGCAGCGGGTCGTCATCGGTATTGTTCTTCTTCTGGCATTTTCAATGTCGGGAATACGTGATCGTATCGAGGAATACTTCAGAGTCCGCCGGAGCTCAATAGCTTCAGCAAAGGCAGGTGATTGAAATGAATGATTCTGCAATCAAAGTTGGTGTTTTCGGCATCGGGCTGAATACATATTGGCCGCAGTTTGACGGATTGGAAGATCGATTGAAAGGCTATCTTTCCCAAATTGAAGACTTGCTTGGAGCAGATGGAACGGAAGTGATTTCAGCAGGTCTTGTAGACAGTCCGGAAAAGGCCCGTGATGCAGCATTGATGTTCAGAAAATCAGGTATTGAGCTTCTGTTCTGCTATATTACAACCTATGCCCTGTCATCGACGGTACTGCCTGTAGCTCAAGAGGCAGGTGTACCGGTCATTATTCTAAACATTCAACCCGTATCGGCCATCGATTATGAATCATTCAATAAACTGGAGGATCGTGGAGTAATGACAGGAGAATGGCTTGCTCATTGCCAGGCCTGTTCTGTACCTGAGATAGCGGGAATTTTTAACCGGGCCCAGATCCCTTACAGGATTGTATCGGGATACCTGGGACAGACAAAAACAACAGATGCAATTCGGGAATGGGTTGAATCTTCCAGGGTACTGCGGGTTATGAGAAATAACAGGATGGGAATTCTGGGACATTACTACGGCGGAATGCTCGATGTATATACAGATCTCGCACAGCAGTCTTCAGTCCTGGGAACACATATAGAAATTCTTGAAATGTGCGAGCTGGCGAAATACAGACAAGAGATTACCGATGAGCAGGTAGATATAAAGATTCAGGAATTTGAAAAAACATTTCAGATTTCCGAAGATTGTGAGATTCATGAAATCCTACGTGCCGCAAAAACATCGGCTGCACTGGACCGCCTGGTAGAAGAACACGAACTCGGTTCAATGGCCTATTATTATGAAGGACAATCCGGTAGTGAATATGAAGACATTGTAACATCGGTTATCGCCGGTAATACCCTGCTGACTGGCCGCAATATCCCTGTAGCTGGCGAATGTGAGGTTAAAAACGCCCAGGCTATGAAAATCCTCGATAGTTTCGGTGCCGGCGGATCGTTCAGTGAATTTTACAGCATGGATTTTGACGACGATATAGTAATGCTCGGCCATGATGGTCCTGCGCACTTCGCCATTTCTGAAGGAGATGTGGGACTTGTCCCATTACCGGTCTATCATGGCAAACCCGGAAAGGGTCTCTCCATTCAGATGACAGTGAAACATGGTCCCGTAACTCTACTTTCGGTTGTTCAGGGAATTGATGGTTTATTTCTCCTTGTTGCTGAAGGAGAAAGTGTTCCTGGTCCCGTACTTGCCATCGGAAATACCAACAGCCGATATCGTTTTTCTTTAGGTGCCGAAGAATTCATGAATCAATGGAGTTATGCCGGTCCCGCTCATCATTGTGCCATAGGAACTGGTCATATCGCCTCAAAAATTGAAAAACTCGGGATTCTTGCAGGTATCAAAGTCAAAAAAATCTGCTAGATTACTTTCTGACAATTTGATTATTAAGGAAGTATCTATAGGGTGCTTCCTTTTTAATACGTCTTAATACATTCATAATTAATTTACCTTATGCAATAGATCTAAACTTGTAGACAATTTGTAGACAACTTTATTTGCTGATTTACCTTCAGTTCTCCAGAAATATAGTTAAAACTTCAATTCATAAGATGGAGAAGGCAAATAAATCCCGTCCTGTAGTTATTTTGACAGCAACTAAATTTGTAAAGATTTAGTTGCAGATCATACCGACATAGCCTGAATCTGCAAGAAAGTCTATTATGACTAATAGAAAGAGAAATTATGAGAAGAAAAGAAAAACAAATAATTGACCCTAAACTAATAGAAGAAATTTTAGAAATGAATACGATATGTCGAATAGGCTTTGTTGATGGAGAACATCCTTATATCATCCCTCTGAATTATGGTTATAAAGATAACAACCTATTTATACATTCTGCAATAGAAGGGAAAAAAATAGAGATATTAAAAAAGAATAAAAATGTCTGTGTTGAGATTACAGATTCAATAGAAATTATAACATCAGAAAAGGCATGTAATTATGGAACAAAATTCAGGTCAGTTATTTGTAATGGAACAATTCACCGGGTACTTGAATTGGAGAAAAAAGTTGCAGGTTTAAAATTGATTATGAAGCAGCATACAGGAAATGAAGATTGGGATATTCCAAAAGCTGCTGTTGAAAAAATATCAGTCTTCAAAGTTGAGATAGAATCAATGACTGGAAAGAGTTCCGGATTCTAGGCAATAGTGGTACAAAACTATTCAATTAACTCTGTCAGAAGTCTCACCTAAATACTAAGTTTCATTTGTATCTCACCATCATCTACTATTCCTGTATCTATGAATCCTCATCTATCTCAATTTCCCTTGCATACCAGACATCTCGTTTATGAAAATCTTTGATAACCTCTTCATAACTTTTATTACCGAATATTCCTTCATAAATAATATCTGCTGCCTTTGGAGCCCACCAATCCCAGTTTCTTCCGGTATCATCATAAGCTTCAACCATTGTCAAAACAACAACACGCTCATCTGGATTTTCTGTTTCATAAGGTCCATAAGATGCAAACCATGAATGCCAGTTATCTTTACGCCCCCAAGCTTCCCCGGTACCTGTTTTTGCAGCGACTTCAACTTGCTGATTTAAAATTACGGCATTAGAAGTTCCATCAACAACTACACTTCTCATATATTCCTTCAATGTTGTAAATGTTTCCATTTTCATTGGTGTTGATCTAATGATTTCGGGTTCAATTCTTTCAATAACTTCGCCTGATATTGGCTCTATAACTTCTTTCAATAAATGAGGTCTGTAAGCCACACCATTATTGACAATTGTGGCAATTGCATTTGCAATCTGTAACGGCGTTGAAAGAACATCCCCTTGACCAATTGACACATTGATTGTGTCTCCTAACTGCCACTTTTCATTTCTCTCTCTCTCTTTCCATGCTCTTGTAGGTATATTCCCTACAACTTCTCCAGGTAGATCAATACCGGTTAAAGTAGATAATCCCAGGTATTGTGCATATTTAGATATTTCATCAATGCCAAGATTCTCCATCCCGACAGTCCCAAAGTAGACATTGCAAGATTTTTCCAAGGCTTCTTTTAAGTTAAGGGGACCATGACCACTTTTTTTATGACACGAAATTTCCCTATCACCAACAGTAAACTGCCCTTCACAAACTATTGTTTTTTCAGGATCAATTGCCTCCAGGTCAAGTATGGCAGCTGTAAGGATTAGTTTAAATGTAGATGCCGGTTCATAATTTGACTGTATTGGTCGATTTAAAAAAGGGAATTGAGGATCAAGGGTTAATGCTCCATAATTTGTTGGACCGGGGAGTGAAAAAAGATTTGGATCAAAACTGGGATATGAAACCATTGCTAAAATTTCACCGGTCGATGGTTGGAGTACTATAACAGAACCGACTCTGGAGCCGAGAGCTTTCTCTGCCAAGTCTTGTATTTCTCTGTCTATTGTTAATCTAATATTCATACCATTCTTAGGAGGTTCTATATTATCTTTCCTATCTACATCGCGTCCTTTAACATCTACCGTTTTAGTTCTTCTACCATTAGTCCCTCTGAGAATTGAGTCGTATATAAGTTCTACACCACTTTTCCCTAGCTCAGAATCATAAGAATATCCCTGATTGTAAAGAATCTGTAATTCATCTGTTGTAATTGGACCTGTATACCCTAAGATATGAGAGACCGATCCAGTCTGATGATAAAACCTGTAAGGCTTGCTCGACCATGAAATACCTTCGAATTCATCAATATGTTCGGCTATATAAGCTATTTTTTCAAATGAGACACCATATGCTATCTCTACAGCTTTATATCTATTTGTAGAATTTCTTGGAATTTTATTTCTTAGTACCTCTTCTGATAGTGATAGGGCACTACTTAATTTAGTAATAAGTTCATCAATCGATATATTAACTACATCTGAGGCTGTTAGATGTATAGCAAAAGAATCGATATTAACCGCTAATGGAAAATCATAATTTCTGTCATATATCCTTCCTCTTTGAGATGGAATAATTTCTGACCTTTCACTAACATCTTTGGCTTTTTTCTTATAGATTCCGGTATTAACAACTTGTAGAGAAAAGAGTTTTGTTAGATAGATTATGAAAATAACAATAAATATTCCTCCAACAAGGAATAATCTTGTTCTACTAACATTGGAACCGGAACTACTGCCAGGAAAACCTTTCATGAATTATACTCTCCGGGGTATGTCTATAATTAACTTCTTTTGGTAAGTAAATTAGGATTTGATATTTTTTATTATAATACAGTTTTGAATATCTTTTATAAAAAAAGGTGCATAATGATTTCAACAAAAATCGAGGACATTATCTCCTCTCCATCTTTGAGAGAATATGATAAAAACGCTTCAATTTCAGATATCTTTAGTATATATTGTTATTCAATATGTAAATATTGCTGTTTATATAGGAAGAATTAATGATAAATAGAATTAACTATTCATCAGAACATCCATCATTTAGAATACCCTTCACAACGAGCCGTCAGGTAAAAGATATGTTCCTCTACATACAAAATGCCGGTATAGTTTATACAAGGGATGACTACTCAGTTCACAGAAAGAACTTTGACAGTACTCTTTTCTGTTACATTTTCAAAGGCGAGGGAACTCTCATATACCGCGATGCCAAATACAGACTCAATGCGGGATCCCTATTCATTATAGACTGCATGGAAGAACATTTATATAAAAGCAGTACGAAAAATCCTTTGAGGCTGATGTTCGTCCATTGCAACGGACCAAACAGCCGGCAATACACACAGGCCATATTGGATTTTCACAAATGCCTGTTCCACCTGGAGAAGCACTCTCCTATAAAGAAACTGATAGGTTCATCAATCAGTATATTATCCAGTGGAATCTCCAATAAAGAAATTCTATGCTCACAAAAATTGAATACTCTCTATACAGAGCTGCTACTTTTGTCCAAAACCAGATTTAGTCAGATTGATCCTCTTCCAGACTTCATTCGAGACTGCATGAATTATTTGGAAATCAATTATAAAAACCGGATTTCTCTCGAGCTCTTATCTCAACGCTTTGCCATCAGCAAGTATCATTTCCTCAGACAGTTCAAGCACTATACAGGTTCAACACCTTATGAATATCTAATGAACTGCAGGCTGAATAAGGCAAAACAGTACTTAATCAATTCTGATAAGACCATTAGTGAGATCGTCTTTCTTTCGGGATTCAGGGATCACAGTAATTTTGCCAGATATTTCAAAACCCATGAAGGAACAACTCCAAATAATTATCGATTGATGTACAGAACCTAGTAGCCTTTTCTACCATTATTATTTCCAATCTATAAGTTTTAATACTTGAGATTCTGAATCTAATGAGACATGTGCACCAATTGGAATTGTAAACATGGGGTGAGTATGACTACAGTCCACATCAGCAAGAAATGGAAAATCATAACTACCAAGAACCTCTTCAAGTATCTGATAAGGTTTTCTTCCTGTTCCCTGATCATCAAATAATTCATGTTTACCTAAAATCAATCCACCAATTTTATCAAAAACATTATTCACTTTCAGTAGTGAAAATACGCGCTCTATCGATGCTGCATTTTTGAGTGAGTCTTCAATGAATAATATGTCTCCTTCTTTGATTTGAGGGCAATATTCACTTCCCCAGATCCCTGTGAAAGTATTTAAATTTCCTATTATGATTCGCCCCTCTACTGAACCTTTTTTTATTGTTATCCAATTATTGGGATTTCTTTTTTTTGAATCTACTTGTGTTTCCCAATTTAAAAACTCATCTGTCCAAAATTTCGGTTTAATGTATGTATATGGAAGATTCTGGTCAATTAAAACATCAGAAAAATACTGAAAAGTCATTTCATTATATGGTTCTAATTCTCCAAAGGAGGCAACCAGTGCTGGTCCATAAAAAGTAGAGATTCCTGTTTTTTTGTATATAGCGAATAAAATTGCAGTAAAATCAGAATACCCTATAATAATTTTTGGATTTTTCTTTAATGCTTCATAATCAATATATGGAAGAAGAGAGTTCGAATTCATTCCACCAATTGTAGAAATTATGCATTTAACTTCTTCATCTCTAATCAAAGAGTTTATTTCTTCAACCCTTTCCACAATAGTACCGGATCTATATGAATCTCTTTTTCCGGTTAAAAGTCCCGGCTTTAATACAAAACCTTTATCCTGAAGAAAATCATATGCTCTTTGAGATCTTCCTGGTGCCGTGGCCGTAATCGGATTTGATGGAGAAATAAAACCGATAACATCTCCTATTTTAAGTTTCATAATATTAATCCTTTGTTGATTCTATCATGCTTATTTTATTGACAATAATTTTTAAAATTCCAATAAGTTGAAAGATAAAAAAGCCATGCAGAGAATCCAGACAGATCTACATGGCTTTAATTGATTGATAAGTTATGACACTATAATCGTTAATCAATAAATGTAAAAGTCACTTATTATTATCTCAGCCGCTGATTTATATTGCTCTTGGAGAAAACCGGAAATTCAATGATATACCACCCTCTCTGAACGGCCAAATTCTCCCATTGGAGAAACCTTTAATTATCACCGGAAAAGAGAGGGAAAAAATCATTGCAGCTACTCCTTAAGGGCTCTTAACTGTATAATCAGTTATTGCATTTTCTGTCCTGAATTCTGCTTAGGCCTTATGCAGCTATTTGTCAATATTTCATTCATGCAAACTCCTTGCATATTCTTTTGGAGTTTTCCCCATGTTTTTTTTAAAAAGCGAATAGAATGCTGATGTTGATTTGAATCCGCATTCCAATGCTATAGCTAAAATCGTAAAATGGGGAAATCTATCTTCATCAATGGCATTCAAAAACTCCTGTAAACGGAAGGCATTGATAAATCCATAGAAATTGATAGAAGATTCTCTATTGATAACTTCCGATAGACGGTGTCTCGTCTCATTCATTTCGCTAGCCAATTGATCCAGGGTCAAATTGGGATTGAGATAAGATTTTTCTTTTTCAAGATGTTCTCTGAGAGTAGCCAAAAGCTTTTTTGACTCTATATCGGATAAACCGGATTTTATATATTTTTCATTAATCATTCTGTCTTCGGGTATAGATTGATTGCCTGCAAATAATGAAAAGAAGAATATGAACAAAATTGAAGGAAGAATTCTTACAACAGTTGTTATTATCTCCATATATTCTCCGGCCAAAAATGGAAAAAGAAACATGAAAGTATTTAAAAGAAATAAAATAGTGTAGATCAAAATCAGATAAAACAACCAGGACAAAGTATTTCGGATTGTTAATCTCGAATAAAAGTCCGGAACAGATTTGCTATGACGGAAAATCAAAATAATAACGGCCACGCTATAGATCACTCTCGACAATACTGAAGTTAAATTCCTGATGAATCCGAATATATCTACCCCCGGCATTGGTTGCATTGGTTGATGTATGGGGAAATCGGGACTGATTAAAGGAAGCTGAAACTTTGGAAAAATGAGAAAGGTTACCACCCATGCTGTAAAAGGGAAAATATGAAGGATATAATACTTTTTTACTGATTTTCCCGGAAGTAGAAGTGACCTGGTGTAAAACCATAATAGTGGACCGATAAGAAAATAACTGTTCCGACTGAATATAAAAATCAAGCGGACAAGAAAAGGGGTCAGCATATAGGGTTTGATGAAATTGTCAGCTAACGTCAGCCCGAAAATCACAATTAACACAATGCCCGAAAGAATAGAGGATTTTTGATTATTTTTATTAATGAAAAGGAGTACAATTCCGGAAATCATCCATGCAAATCCCATCGCCAAAAACAGATCAATATATAAAAACATAAATTAAGTATATCATTTTATATGTCCCGATCGGTGAGGACGTCAGAAAAAAATAAAAAATGTATGTTGTTCTTAACAATTTTATTCAAGGAGAAAATAATGAAAGCCAAGGGAATAGCATTATTAATACTGATCACTTTATTATCATGCAATCTGTTCGGTTCCGGAACAGTTGATACAGGCGATTTAGCAGTTTGGGAGGATGTCCATGGAGCAGGATCTCAACGAAGTGATCCCAAAAGTGGAAATCCAGATGATTACGCCGATGGCCATGGTCCCCAGGGAGATGCTATAAGAATTATGAATATGGCAAGGCCTGTTCGTTCTTTCAGCACATCAGACCTACCCTATTCTATTATCGATACAAACCAGACTACCAGATTTGATAATTACGAAGAAGCAGTGAATACAACTGTATTTACAGGTCAGGATGCGGACTATTCAAATATAGGACCTTCTTACAGAGATAATGGCGATGGTACAGTTTCCGATCTGAACACAGGGCTCATGTGGCAGCAGAATCCCGGAGAGAAAATGAGTTGGGACGAAGCATTTGCAGCTGTTGATGACACCAGTCTGGCTGGTTATAACGACTGGAGAATTCCAACAATCAAAGAGCTGTATTCACTTATACTATTTTCCGGAAGAGATGTCTCACCGGAAGCACTAGAAGGGACCATACCATTTATCGACACAGAGTATTTTGATTTTGTATATGGAGATGAAGCAAAAGGCGAACGGATCATAGACTCTCAGTATATGTCATCAACAAAGTATGTATCGACAACAATGGGTGATTCGGAAACTGTATTCGGCGTAAACTTTGCCGATGGCCGTATCAAAGGTTATGGTATGGGATTGCATGGTCAGGATAAAACTTTTTTCGTCATGTTTGTTCGGGGCAATAGCGAATACGGCATAAACAATTACATAGATAATGGGGATGGGACAATCAGCGATCTGGCGACAGGTTTGATGTGGATGCAGGACGATCTCGGTCCGATGACCTGGGAAGATGCTCTATCGACCTGTGAAGAGCTCGAAAAAGCCGGTTACGATGACTGGAGACTACCCGATACGAAAGAGCTGCAGAGTATAGTGGATTATTCCCGTTCCCCGGAAACAACTGACAGTGCAGCCATTGACCCTCTGTTCAATACAAGTATTGTTATTGATGAGGCGGGAGATAATGACTACGGATTCTATTGGTCTTCCACAACACATGCTAACTCGAATTCAGTAAACTACGGAAGCGCTGCTGCATATGTCGCTTTCGGAAAATCACTTGGCAATATGTCAAATCTGCAGATTCCCGGAATGGAAGGAATGGCCAATGCCCCCGGAGGTAGACCTGAAGGAGGACCGGGAAATCAGGGACCTCCACCGCCAAAAAAATAATTTAGTTCTAAAACAGGTGCCCCTCAAATGGAGCATCTGTTATCTCTTTCAGACAAAACGCATTGTTTTATATTGAATAGGATTATGACTCCTTTCTAAGACTCTGCTTCACCTATAAACTGCAATGGATTCAGTTCAGGTTTCACTTTATCATAAATACCGGGGAAAACACTTTCCGCTTTGTATAGTTGTTTTATCGGACATGAGGAAATTCCTTTTGAAAATGATTATAAGACCTATTATTCAGTTTGATCATAGGTAAATTGAATTTTGAAGTCAATAGAAGAGAAATAGCTTATAATTTATACATATGATATTAAATGATAATGAAATTAGAATTATCGGAGCTCTTATTGAAAAGGCAAGAACAACTCCCGAATATTATCCATTAACGGCCAATTCATTGCTGAGTGCCTGTAACCAGAGCTCCAATAGAAATCCTGTAATGTCTTTGGAATTAAAAGAGTTAAATAGTGCGTTAGATTCTTTACTGGAAAAAAAACTTATAGAAAAAGTTCTCAACATTGGTAAAACAATACGCTACAAAGAAGACTTTACCCGGCGATTTGAGTTTTCTGAACAACATGCCGCCATAATCTGTGTTCTATTTTTGCGGGGAAAACAGACTGTGGGAGAACTGAATTCCAGAACAGGCCGTTTAACTGATTTTGGATCCCTCCAGGAAATTGAATCGGTATTGAACGAATTGATAATACATCCACATGGTCCCTATGTGGAGATGATTCAACATCAGCCTGGACAAAAAGGCATTCGCTACGATCATTGTTTTTATGGAGATCCTGAAGAAGTAATAAAAGAAGAAAAGAAAAAAGGGACTGTTCTTCTGAAAACTTCGACAGATAATCAGAGATTTCAGGACCTTGAAAATGAAGTTAACCGTTTGAAATATATTATTGATGATTTACAGGAACGCATTGTCACATTGGAAACGAAATCCAATTATTAAATTTTTATATTAGTTACTTTTTCCATTGGCCTTATATATAATTTGTATAGAGACTATTAAATTTTGAGGAAGGCTTTTATGGAAAAATCAAAAAAACTTATGGATAAACTCTTTGTCCGCGGAAGAGAATTTCTAGGAGTTGAATACCCGATCCTGGGAGGTGCAATGTCCTGGATCTCTGAGGCCAAACTGGTTTCAGCCATTTCAAATGCCGGGGGATTTGGAGTATTAGCCGGAGGAAATATGCCTATTGATCTCTTCAAAGAGGAGATTAAAAAAACTTCTGCGCTTACTGACAAACCATTTGGAGTGAACTTAATTACGATAGCGCCAAACTTCAGAAAACAGCTGGACTACGTACTGGAAATTGAATTCCCCTATATTATTTTTGCCGGAGGATTGCCTCCCAGAGATGCAATTAATAAAGTAAAGCAGACAACAAGTAAAATTATGTGCTTCGCTCCAACTGTAGGACTGGCAAAAACTCTTATAAAAATGGGAGTTGATGCTCTGATTATTGAAGGCCATGAAGCTGGTGGACATATTGGACCTGTATCAACAAGTGTTTTGGCGGAGCAGATTCTCCCTCATACTAAAGAAGTTCCCGTATTTGTTGCCGGTGGTATTGGTAGTGGACTACTTATGATCCATTATTTAATGATGGGAGCATCTGGAGTACAACTGGGTACCCGTTTTGTTATTGCTGAAGAATCTATTGCTCATGACAACTTTAAAAATGCGATTATTAAAGCATCTTCAAAAGATGCCGTACCATGCGCCCAGTTCGATCCGAGAGTTCCTGTAATTCCTGTAAGGTCCATTCTTAATGAGGGCGCTAGAGATTTTACAACTCTTCAGCTGGGTCTGCTTGCACAATTGGAGAGAGGAGAGATGGATACCAGAGAGGCCGGTGAAAAACTGGAAACATTCTGGATTGGCGGGTTGAGAAAAGCTGTTATCGACGGAGATGTGGAAAATGGTTCTTTAATGGCTGGACAAAGTGTCGGGCTGGCTACAAAAGTGATGCCCGTTAAAGAAATTATAGATGAACTTGTAGAGAGGGGAATTGAAGAGACAGATCGAATCCTTGATCTTGTCGATATTGGTGATTAATTTTTATATATCTAGGGTCGCCTGATAATATAAGGCGACTCTAAAAATCAATTAGTTAAACTCTCTGATCAGTTTATCATAATTCAGATAGAGTTCTTTCCCGTTCCACTTGAATCTAAGCGATCATACTGGAGATTTACTTTCTGATTATCAACCATGTCAGAACCCTCTGTCCACCTCTTACAGCGTGCTCATGTCCGGTCATACCAGTATTGGTAAAAATTTCATCGGGATCAGCCATCCTGTATTTAAAACATAAAATGGTGTCTTAAAGTAATTTCCGGTCTTCCGGCCTCAGTTTCTCTGAGTATCTATAGAGGATATGCATAAGAGAAGGTGTAATAAAATCACAAGTTCATTTAAGTTGTGAGGAGTCATAATCCTGGCCGTTCATCAGATTAAAAAGAGTCTGATCAATAGTTCCCCGATCACTGGTTTTATCTCTGGGGATCTATACAATTTCTCCATTGGATTTTAGATCCAGAAGAACACTGGCACTAAGCCAGCTAACTGAAATAGTTAGAGTTACCATAAGGCAACCCTATGGATCAAACACCGACTCTGATTAGTTTATGAACCAGGAATACAGTATCAAGACTTTCAATTTCTTTTATTGCTGTAAGAATTGAAGACTCCCTTACATCATGAGTTATCACAACCAGTTCAGATCCTTTAGCCGTCTGGTCTTTCTGTAATGCCGACTTAATAGAAACTTCGTGTTTTCCAAAGATTCCCGATATAGCAGCAAGAACTCCGCACTCATCGGCACAATCAATTCTGACAAAGTACTCTGAAACAAATTGGCCCTGATCGATAATATTCATTACATCAAAATCAGTTCTAAGATTTCGTCTATTAAGCGGAGCATCAATTGAAAAGGCAATATCCATTATGTCAGCAACGACAGCCGAGCCCGTCGGTTCTGCACCGGCACCGGGTCCATAGAACATGGTCTCTCCAACAAAATCGCCTTTTACATAAATAGCATTGTTTACATCTTTGATGTTCGCTAAAGGATGAGACTTGGGAACGAATGTCGGATGTACTCTGAGCTCAAGATTTCCATCGATCTCTTTGCCTACGACAAGAAGTTTAATTTCATAGCCGAATTCATTTGCGTACATATTGTCTCTTGCAGTTATTTTGGTTATTCCCTCGAAGTAAATATTCTCGAAATCGACTTTCGCGCCGAATGCCAGTGTTGAGAGAATAACTAATTTATATGCAGAATCAAAGCCTTCTATATCTGCAGTAGGATCAGCCTCGGCATAACCAAGTGTCTGTGCTTCTTTAAGAGTCTCTCCAAAGTCCTCACCCTCATCAGCCATTTTCGAAAGGATAAAATTCGTTGTACCGTTAACAATACCGAATATCTCCTTGATATTGTTAGCACCGATGCCCATCTTGAGAGGTCGGATTATAGGAATTCCGCCGCCAACTGCAGCTTCAAAAAACAGATCCACACCATTGTCTTCTGCAAGAGTCATCAGCTCTCTTCCATGTTTTGCAATTACCTCTTTATTCGGAGTAACTACGCTTTTCCTGTTTTTAAGTGCTGTTTCAATAAAAGTTTTCGCAGGATTTATTCCGCCAATTGATTCAACGACGATATCAATATCATCATTTTCTATAATATCCTTAATATTTGTTGATAGAAGAGAAACATCAACTTGAAAATCTCTTTTTGTCGTTATATCCAGATCAACAATTTTTTCAAGTATGATCTCTTTGCCAGTTCGTTTTGAAATGAGGTCTTTATTCTCTATGAGTATTTTTGCAGTCCCCATGCCAATTGTTCCGTATCCAATAATTCCAACTTTTATTTTGCTTTTCAAAATTCAATCCTTTAAAGATTACTGTCTTTTACTGAATCCATTATATTCGAGGCTGATACTTTTAAAAAGTCCCTTAGCCATCGAACAGAAAACCTTGATCCGGCAAAATAATTAAACTATCATTAATTTTATCAAATATTTGTTTTGCCCCATCAGATTGATCATCCATATTTTCTGGAGGCCATTAAATGAAAAATATCCCCCGATTCCTGTCAATTCTAATGATTGTAAATATGATTCCCTTGATATTGATCTCCTGTGCAGGCAAACCTGAGTCAGAGAATCAGAACTTTATTCAAAAAGAGGAGTCTTCCAGCACTGGAAGAGTTCCCGATGAAATAATAGAAATTCTTCATCTCTACGAGGAATCTATTAGAACTGGAAATCACGATCTGTTCAGAGAAAATCTTACGGAAGATGCCCAATTGAGATTTACCGAGAGAATGGGCAATAGAAATGATATTCAGGGCATGGATGCCATAGCGGAGTTCAGGTTATATTTTTTCTCAGATTTCGGTCCCCAGAGTGAGTTTCAACTTGGAGAAATAGCAGACATTGAAGGTAATGGTATAAATCATTTTGCTTTGAGTTTTTCTTTCCCTGATTCCTTTGGAGCAGAATGGATACACTTAAGAAAAGAAAATAATCAATGGAAAATATTCGGGATTGATGTTCTTCTCCATCAACCGGGAGAATGGGTAACAAACCATTACCAGGCTCTTACTGATTATGATAGGAATGGATTTCTCAATGGCGATGAGTTTCATGAACTTGAACAATTCACTCATCATTTTTACAGTGGACCTCATGAGGTTTCAAATCAACTTGATGATTTTTTTGATATAAACAAAGATGGCTATATAGACCTTGATGAAATACGCCGTGGGGCCGATATACACTTTGTATTGGGGCCGAAGTTCTGGAAAGAGCTCTTCCCCGGTGCCGATCGTCAACTGGATTTACTGGATCTGAATGGTGATAATATTATCAGCGATGAGGAACTGTACAGTATTAGGGATTTTATGTCGGGAGGACCGGAAATTCCTGTCGATAGAGAAAGACTCCTGCATCTGACGCTTTTCGCAATATATCCAGATGCTGTTTATCTACCTGTCCCGAGAGAGATCTCTTCAATTTTAGACGAAATGGCTGATAGGGATAGTGACAGGATAATAGATGAACAGGAACATAATATCATTATTGAATCTCTTCTTCCTGCAGAAAAAGAAGCCCATAATTATCTCGAAAAAGCCATTGACCGCAATCATGATGGATGGGTTAATGGTGGAGATGTGTTTCTCATTCTCCAGGATTCAGCACTTGGCCGGGGTATGGTGTCAGAGGAGATGGAACCACCTTATGAAGTCATAACTCCTATAGATAAAATGCTCGACAGAAATAACGACGACCAGGTAGATGCCGATGAAATTGAATCTGTTGTATATCTACTGTCCGGTGATATAGATCTCATGTCCCAAGTATCAGAAACACTCCAGGAGATTCTGGATATGAACAGAGATGGGCATATTGAAATTCAGGAAATTGAAGAAACCAAAGGCATTATTTTCTATCCCCGTCAAATTGATCCTGATAACGATCTTGAAAGAGAACTGGATAATAATAATGATGATTTTATCGATCCCGGAGAATTGGGAATCGCTGCAGGGATAACATCTAAAGGTGAAATTCCACCATTCGAAGAACGAATAAGCATCATCCGCAGACGCGGTGGAGATGAACTTCCGCTAGATGATCATGGAACAACTGCAAATACATCAACAGAATCTATAACAGAATCAGGACCAAATCCCGGATCAGATTATTATAGAAAACTGGGAATTATACAGGACAAAAAATTAGCTGTCATAGCACTCGATATCGGAACTGATAAAATTGACAAAGAAACTTCAAACGGAATCATTGTCTTTGTGGAAAATGCTTTTGTCAATGTCGGTAAAGTGAAAGTCGTCGACAGAAGCCACATAAAAGAAATATTCGATGAGATGAAATTTCAGGCAAGCAGCGCTATCGATGAATCAACAGCAGTTGAAATAGGAAAACTCTCAGGAGCAGATATTATTGTAATGGGCAGTGTAAACAGAGTTGGAGGTTTATTCTATCTGAATATAAAGCTCATCACAGTCCAGACAGCAGAGATCATTGGTTCAAGTATTTCACAGGCTTCTGATGCGACGGGCTTCCTTGAGATGGCAAACCAGGCCGTGTATATGTTGTTTTAAGGACATAAAAGAGTTAATGCGAATCTATTCTCAGGAACCGGAAAAGCAGCACCTTTCCTGTAGTTGCTGCAGAGTTGGTAATTATCGAAAAAAAACATTTACAATAGAGCTTCCGATAGTTTAAATTGATAGCTATGGATAATTTGGATTACCTGGGAACCATCGAGAACCTCTGCACTGAGAATGGAAAACTCCAGGCGATAATAGAATCCAGCACTAATGGAATAATTGAGATAAATGAGTATGGCGATCTGATAAAATCAAATCCCGCCTTTTATCAGATGCTAAATATAAATCCCCAAGATAAAGAGGACCTCTCCCTGGGAGAACTCTTATCTTCAGAATATCTTGTTGATGATCTGAAGATATTTCTTAATGGCGATGAAGATGTTTTAGTTCAGGGTTTTCATATTAATGTTGGTGAAGATGATTTTGCAGAAATGAAATATCTGGAGATTAAGTTCTTACGTGTTCCAATTATGGATAAATATTATATCGTGGGAATAGTAAAAGATAAATCAGATATAATGAGAGCCCTTACAAATAGAGAAGAGTACATCAGTGCCCTTTTAAATGTTATACATGAACTGAAAGTAGATAACCGTGAAACGATCTATCACATAGCTTCACTCGTGGAGCTTAGAGACAATACTACAGGCAAGCATCTGCAGAGAGTAGAATCTTATACAAAAAAACTCGCTGGCGAATACATGAATGCCTACAGGAATAGGGATAAAAGATTGGATGAATCTTTTGTTGACGATATGGCTTTATCTTCGGTTCTTCACGATATCGGCAAAGTGGGAATTTCCGACTCGATACTTCAGAAACCGGGAAAATTATCAAAACCTGAATTTGATTCAATCAAAGAGCATACGATTATTGCCGGTGAGGCATTAAAGGAATATAAAGGAAGAAAAGACTTTCTGGCCATGGGTAGAGAGATTGCCACCTCCCATCATGAGAAATGGGATGGTTCCGGTTATCCCAGACAACTGGAAGGTGAGGAAATTCCACTATCGGCAAGGATTGTATCCCTATGTGATACATATGACGCTCTGGTCTCTAAAAGACCATACAAAGAGGCTTACAGCCATGAAAAAGCTTTAGAAATTATTAAAAAAGAGAGAGGACATTCATTCGATCCCGAAATTGTAGACCTATTTTTAAAAATACATTTTGAGTTTCAAAAAATCCGAAAAGAGCACAACGATTCATAAAACTACATTACTGAAAATCAATCCCAACTGCTTTTCCGTAGTCATATGGGGAATATCAACAACATCAAAACCCAGGTTCCTGTAAACTCTGTCGATCTCACTATGTATAATCAATGCTTCATCAAAGGTATGGGGTCTCACATCATCCTGGATATAGATATCCCTTTCAGGTTTCAGCATAAAGACCCTCTTGCCATAACCCCTGACCGCTTCCAATTCATACTCTCTAAGCACTTCAACTCCGCCGATATGCAAATAGGCAATAATATCACCAATTGCCCTATCGACAAAAGTTATGCTTTCCTGTGATTTGTTTTTCTGATCCATCATCTTTTCAAAACACAATGAGGCAAATGACCGGAGATCAATCCATGGCAGAACAGGAGTTGGCTTATGCAATTCTTCTTCTATCAGAACCCTGGGAACCTCATCAAAGGTATTATAACCTTTGGCTTTAAGAGCCTGAATCAGCGTCGTCTTCCCGCTACCCGGTCCACCGGTAATTATGGAGAGATTATTCATGATCATCTTCTACATTCTGATGATCAAGCAGATTCGGCAGGGCAACTTTCTGCTTTAGCATCTGCTCCATTTTTTCAGGAGCCGGACCCATTAGAGAAATAAGCTCTTTCTGCGTTTTCTGTAATATTTTCAGATCATCTTCTGAGATTTCAAGAGGTTTGAAATCATCGGAATTCATATACTCCATAATTCGTCCCTGAATCCCTTTAAAAAGGTCACTATCCAGAAATGAGTCGAGCCAAGGAAAATCAAAATCTTCATCAGTGTTATCATCTTCTTTCATTAAATCGGCAATATTTTTATTGATGCGTTCTTTCTCCTGATTACCAATAGCTAAAGCTTCAACCTGCTTATACAACTCCTCTATGACCTTGTTTTTCTCTTCTAACTGCTTTTTATGTTCATTCTGCTTTTTCTTTTCTCTCTTTTTAAAATATCGCATATATGAACCCAGCTCATCAGCATCTCCTGCCAATCTGTTCAATATTGATGATAAGCGGACGAGAAGATCATTATTCATCTCATATGGATAACGGACTCTATGATCGATTTCCCCCCAGGCTTCTTCAAAAAGAGTCCGGACCTGAACTTCAACTAGAAAATCTTCATTCTTCGGTCTTGTTCTCAGAGTGTAATGGATAGATCGGTATCCGAATTTGTGCTCCTTAACCTGACAGTTATTCCGTTTGTAGAAATTGACTATTCTTTTATTATCACCGTGACGGACAAAAGCCACAGGCTCCTCGGTCAGGTCCCAATTTTCACAGATGTATTTGTGAATATTCAGCCAGTCCTCTTTAAATAAATGGAGAGCTCGAATACCAATAAGATCCTTTATCTCCGTTCGAAAATTATCTACTGTTATAATCCGATTCTTATTCTCACATTTTTTTCTAACAATTTTCTCAAGGAGATGATCAGAATCCTTCAGACGATAGTTAATGGAATGAATCGCCGGACAGCTGATCATCTGATCAATGACAAATCTGCCCACAGCATCAAGAGTTTCCTTTACTTGCTCACATTCTTTTTTGATTGCCTTCAGCTCAGACCAGGCAATATCAGCATCTTCAAGTATTTTATCTGAAAGGTTATATCTGGAGTAAAAATCAGTTTTTCTCATTTCTATAAAATAACGTCTGTGCTATTAATAGTCTATAAAAAATCCTATATGATAAACAAATGTTTAAGATATACTCCGGTATTGATGAAGCTGCTTTAGGCCCGATCCTGGGACCTTATTGTTGTACACTGGTATCTTTCGATGTCCCGAATGATGGCGAATTATTTGATATATTCTCAGAATTGAAGGAAATAAAAATCAATGATAGCAAAAAGCTCTACATATCGGGCAAATCAATAAAAGATCTGGAGAACACAGCTCTTTCCTTCTTCTCAAGTTTTTTTAAAACTCAGCCTGAAACACTATCTGATCTGTTATCAGAATTATTGATTGAAAAAAAATACCTGAATCAATTAAGCGCTATTCCATGGTTCAATAAAATAAAACATCTGAAATTACCAATAGCCTGTGATAACCTGCAAATACAAAAAAACACTGAATCACTCAATGAGTTTCTACTGAAGAAACAATTGAAAATCTCAAAGATCAAAGTTGATATAGTCTCAGCTGAAAGATTTAACAGTATACTTTCTGAAGGTCATAATAAAAGCCAATGCTGTCAGAAAATTCTGACTCCTCTAATAATGGAATCTCTTTCTGCTCAGTCCCGGTTAACGGTGGACCGGCAGGGAGGTCGAAGATATTATGGTGAGTGGCTGGTAGAAATGTATACTGGCTCCCCTATATCAATAAATAGAGAAACAAAGGATTTATCATCTTATAATATCCATGATTCAGTAATCCAATTTCAGGTTAAAGGTGATGAGAAATACCTTGAAACGGCCTTAGCTTCTATATTTTCAAAATATATCAGAGAGCTGATGATGATCTGTTTTAATGATTATTGGGAAGATATAACACCGGGCATAAAGAAAACAGCCGGGTACCCCCAGGATGGAAAAAGATTTATTAATGACCTAACATCCCGGAGTGTAGCTTATGAAAAAAATAAACTGATCAGACAAAAGTAGAGTTGACTGTCTCCTCAATCTGGCTTTTAACCGCATCGCGAAGTTCCCTTGTTTTCTTATATTGGTCAAAAGCAACAGGTTTCAGTACTTCTACTATAATTTTTGTCTTATGCTTGAAAAATAAACCTTCAATAACAGAATCATGTGAGTAGGTTATGGCAATTGGCAACACATCAATTTTTTTCTTTTTTGCCAGTAGGAAACCACCATCTCTGAATCTTCCGAGCTCTTTTCCACGAAAACGGGTTCCTTCAGGGAAAATCATAATTGAATTGCCGATCTCAAGATTGTGTTCACATTTTCTCATCATTTCAAACTGACTTTTAGTATCTGTTCTACTGATAAAAATAGTTTGGTTCAAAACCATATTCCAACCGATAAATGGAATTTTTTTCAGAGATGCTTTGGAAATCCATTTAAAATGCATGAATATGGCGTGAATTGCAGGAATATCCAAAAGAGATGTGTGATTAGGTGTCACAACATATGTCTTTGCGGGATCAATATTTTCTTTTCCTTTTACTTCAACAGATAGAAAAGGATTAAGCCAGATATAAGAAGAGCCCCAGACATTTGCAAAAAACTGTAACAATCGCAGGTTTTTGTCAAATGGAAAAGTAAACAACCAAACCAATAGAGATATGGGAAATATCACTAACTTTATAGCCGGGAGAATAATAACCCAGTAAAAGAGAGAAATTAAAAATTTCATTTCAAAACTCCTAAGTATTACTGGGATTATATTTTTTATTAACACTATATGTAAAGTGTTATTTACTCCATTAAATGATCATATTCTATCGATACACTTATCACCCAATCATCATCAGATAAGTCAGCATGTACACCAAAATCAAGAATGTATTCATCATCTTCCTCATCTACAGCCATAACATCGTATAAAACGACATCATCCCTATATGGAGCTAATAAACTCAATGTTTCATAGGGTCCCAATGTCTGTTCATCATCCATCATATCGACTCCCCACATATTTGAATCTCCAGGTGAAACAAAAATATAATACATTTCATAATCAGTTTCATTTGTAAACTCAACAGTTAAAAATTCCATACCAGGATCATCAGAATCTAAATCACTTTCTGTAATTATAATATTTGCCTCTTCATCGTCACTGATCGTTTCCTCAAATAAAATAAAAGTATTGCCATCTTCATCAATCGCCATAATATCAAAATTGTTCTCATGATCGGGGTATATTATGAAAAAACTCAATAAATTATTATCCTCAAGCATTCTCTCAGAACCAAGAATATCGAAACCCCACTCACCGCTATCTGCCGGAGACAAGAATATATACCATATATCAGCACCGGTTTTGTTGATGAAGGTAACGCGGTTCAAATAATCTGAATCAAAAGAAAACAAAGCAGTCAATGGGATTAAAAACATCAAAAATATAAAGACACTTTTCTTATTTAACATATAAAACTCCAAATTTGTACAAAATATCAACATATAACATTCTAGTTTATTTAAAAGAAAAAAACTAAATCATTGTTTTTAATTGTCAGTAGATTATTATAAAAGTATATGACTGATAGCTTAGATTTTAAACTGGAAGATGAATTTGAACTCTCTGCCGCTGATGATGAATTTGACAATACCCCAAATGATGCATGGATTATTCTTATTGCAGATGATGATGAAGGCGTTCACAGTGTAACAGAGCTGGTTTTTAATTCCTTCACATTCAATGATAAACCTGTAAAATTCCTTAACACTTACTCAGGAAACGAAACTATTAAAATGCTTCAGCATGAAAAAGAAATTGCAGTCATTCTGCTCGATGTTGTAATGGAGACAGAAGATGCCGGACTGAAAGTTATTGATAGAATTCGAAATGAACTGAATAATAAAATGGTCAGAATTATTTTAAGAACCGGTCAACCAGGGCAGGCTCCTGAGGAAAAAGTTCTTATAGATTATGATATAAATGATTACAAAAATAAATCTGAATTAACTTCAAGAAAATTAAAGTCATCAATTATAACTTCATTGAGATCCTATATCTCCATAAAAAAGATCAATGAATTGAACACAACGTTGGAAAGAAAAGTCGTTGAAAGAACAGCAGAACTTGCAGCATCTCTTGAGATCATTGAAAAAGATGAAGAAGCCGGAAAAAAAATTCAATTTAAACTACTTCCTGAGAACAACTGTACCATTGGCAATATCAGCTTTGCCAGAGAGATATTCCCATCATTGTACTTAAGTGGAGACTTTGTTGATTATTTCAGGATTAACGAAAAGTATATTGGTTTTTACATAGCAGATGTGTCCGGACATGGAGCCTCTTCTGCATTCATAACAGTTTATTTAAAATCCATGATTTCCGGTTTTATAGGTAGCTATAACCATAATGAAGTGAACCTTATCCTGCAACCAGACCAATTGTTAAATGTAATAAACCATAATATTCTAAAAGAAGACCTAGGTAAATATCTGACAATATTTTATGGTTTGATTGATCTGGAGACAGATACCCTTCATTTCTCTACGGGGGGCCAGTTTCCATTCCCGATTTTTATAGATAATGAGCAGAAAAAATTTATACAGATAAAAGGTCCTCCTGTAGGTCTATTGAATATAGCCAAATACAAAAAAGATTCTATCAAACTTCCAGATGATTTTTCAATAATGTTCATGTCAGATGGAATTCTGGAAATTCTAAAAGATAAATCTCTGAAAGAACAGGAAGAAGAACTCCTCAATCTGCTGACACTGGAAACAACAGTAAATGATTTAATAGAAAAAATAGGAATTACTTCATCTAAATCATTACCTGATGATATAACAATACTAAATGTCAGGAGATCGAAAAATGAATGAAGGTAAGTATCAATTTGCCGAAAATGATAATTTTTATATCATTAAAATGAGTGGCAACCTCAAATACACCGGAAGTGGAGGATTTGACACTTTTGTGGATAATATATTCTCAAAAATTGAGAATAAAGATGTTGTAGTTGATCTTACGGAAACACAGTACATAGATAGTACGAATCTAGGAATTCTTGCAAAGATATCCGATACTATGCAGACAAAATATGAAAAAAAAACGACCATAATATCATCAAATCCCGATATTACAACACTTTTGACAAATATAGGATTTGATGACTATTTTACAATTTTAGATGAATGTCCCGATACAAATACAGCACTCTCAGATATATCTGAAATGGTAACAGGAAACCGAAGCATGGCTTTGATGATGCTTGAAGCTCATAAATCCCTGATGGAATTAAACGATAAAAATAAAGGGGTTTTCAGCTCTGTTGTTGATCTTCTCGAAAAAGAAGTTCATAAAAACAGCTAAATTGCCTGACATAATTCCCTTAAATTAGCTAAACAGTATGTTTGAATCAAATTCACGAAGTTGCTCCGCAATTCGTTATTTATAGTTCGACCTGCGGTCTCTCTGTAATGGAAGGTTGTGGCTTCGCCACTCATAAGACGATCTTCATCGCTATCGCGATTCCGATCAACATTATATTGATCACTCTTCACGTCATTCATCGGATCTATGTAAGTTGAGGATGCGGCTAGCCGCTCATAAGACATCTTCCATTGCTTTGCAATTTCAGATACACTTATAAAATAAAAAAGCCCCCTACGGGCATCGTGCGTTTTTGCTTCGCAAAAGCCACACTAGGGTTCCCAGTCTTTTTTTGCTGGAATGTTAATCAATTATACGTCCACTACAGGCTACGCTCTTTCGTTACCGTGTAAGGTAATGTTGCGGCATAGCCGCGGCGAGGTG
>Ga0070729_10000388_pt1 | contig 95170 bp, 75 predicted proteins | sample tdDd472_FD_66725 | JGI IMG/M metagenome (GOLD analysis project Ga0070729, IMG submission 66725) | Marine sediment microbial communities from the Atlantic coast under amendment with organic carbon and nitrate - tdDd47.2 | ecosystem: Environmental > Aquatic > Marine > Coastal > Sediment | place...
AAAGCCCGCATTGAGGCGCTTGAGGCGAAGAAGTAGCCCTTTATCCTTCATCCCACTGAAAAGTTATCCCCAAGAAATTGATGCTTTTGGGCATCTTTTTGCATTCTCTGCTTGCTCTGCGAGTCCGGTGGTGGCAAGCTACATATTGTGTCTTGGGGGAGAGTATCGCCGAGATATAGTGCCCGCCACAGGGAGTCTATGTGCCATAGGCAGTCGGTCATCAAAAATGGGAGGGGCCCCATGTCGATTTTAGAATCCGAGCAATTTGGACTGGTAGATTATAATCCTTTGGATCTGATCGAGCAGATGTTTGATTCCAGCGGCTGGCCGTATGAGCGCATTGGCGGCGAGGAAATTAGCGCATCGGTCAAGGCCGATTGGGCTGAATACCACCTGCGCTTTTTCTGGCGCGAAGAGGGCAAGATTCTCCAGACAGCGTGCTTCTTCGACATCAAAGTGCCGGACGCCAAAAAGCCCGCCATCTATGAAACCCTCGCCCGCGTCAACGAGCGCATGTGGTTGGGTCATTTCGAATTGTGGGAAGAAGACAGTGTGCTGCTGTTCCGTCATGCGTCCCTCAGCGATGATGATGTGACCGGAGAATTGGACCGCTGTGAGACCCTGATCGAAACCGCGTTGAGCGAGTGCGAGCGATATTACCCGGTATTCCAATTTGTGATCTGGGCGGGCAAGTCCCCGGCGGAGGCCATCGAAATCGCCATGCTGGATACGGTTGGAAACGCCTAGCAATTTGCTGGCAACGCGCTATAAAACGGCCTGAAGCCATAAGAATAAACAGATCCTTCAGGAAATCACCATGGACGGTTTAAAAGAATTTTCATCAGCCACCCCGCTGCTATTGGTGGGCTGTGGTAAAATGGGCAGTGCCCTATTGGAAGGCTGGCTGAGGGCTGGCCTGTCCCAAGATGCGGTCATCGTGGTCGATCCGGCCACGCGCCAAACCACTAATTTTGACCTGCCACGCAGCGCTATGGTGCGCGAGATTGCCGGTCTGCCGGACCATCTGTCGCCGCGCATGGTTTTATTAGCGGTCAAACCGCAAATGATGCCGGACGTTTTGGAAGACTTTGCAGAACGTGAACATTTAAGCGCTCCGGTTCTGACCATCGCCGCAGGCACGCGCATTCGCACCATTCGCGACAGTTTGGGTGACGATGTTCCTGTCATTCGCTCCATGCCCAATACACCCTCGGCCATCGGCAAGGGCATCACCGCCTTTTATGCTGGACCAGAGGTGAGCATAGAGGATGCCATGTTGGCGCAGACCTTGATGGAAACATCCGGTCAGACAGTTTGGATTGAAGACGAAGACTTGATGGACGCGGTCACAGGTGTGTCAGGGTCGGGGCCTGCCTATGTCTTTTATATGGTGGAAGCCTTGCGCGATGCAGGTATTGCCCAAGGTTTACCGCCGGACGTGGCGGCCATATTGGCGCGCCAAATGGTTGTGGGCGCGGGGGCTTTGTTGGCGGAATCTACAGACACGCCAGAAACACTGCGCCAGAATGTGACCAGCCCGGGGGGGACGACTCAGGCGGCGCTGGATGTACTGATGGCGGAGGACGGATTAGCGGAATTGATGAAAAAAGCGGTCGCGGCGGCCACAGAACGTGGAAAACAGCTCTCTAAATAAGAAAATTCTCATATAAAAGGCATTTGGGGTGTTTTATTGCTTGCGGCCCTGCTTTCTAGTGCCTAAAAGTACAAAAAAGAGTAACAAATAAGAGTTCCTAGAGAGGATCAGCCCAAAATGGCGGATACACCTTACGATGACCGAGATGGATACATCTGGTTTGACGGCAAGTTAGTAGATTGGCGCGACGCTAAGATTCATATTCTAACCCATGCAATGCATTATGCGAGTTCGGTTTTTGAAGGCGCGCGCTGTTATCAGGGCGTCCCCTTTAAGATGAAAGAGCATAATGAACGGCTGCTCAACAGCGCTAAGCTTTTGAATATGCCAGTGACGCTGACGGAAAAAGAGATTAATGACGCGGTGAACGCGACCATTGAGGCAAATGGTTTTGCCGATAAAGATTGTTACATTCGCCCCATTCTGTGGCGCGGTGCCGAACAGATGGGGGTGAGCACAACCAGCAAAATAGTTCATTTTGCCGTGGCAGTCTGGGCTTGGCCATCTTATTTTTCCATGGAAAAGCGCCTAAAAGGCATCCGCACCGAGTTTTCCAATTGGAAGCGCCCCTCACCGGAGACTATTCCCTGCGCGGCGAAGGCATCTGGCCTTTATATGATTTGCACCATGTCCAAGGATAAGGCGGAAGCCAATGGATATGACGATTCCATCATGCTTGATTATCGCGGCTATGTGGCCGAGGCAACAGGGGCCAATATCTTCTTTTTGAAGGACGGCGCACTGCATACCCCCAAACCGGATTGCATTCTGGACGGGATCACGCGCCGTACCGTGATTGATTTGGCGCGCGCACGCGGCGTTGAGGTAATCGAACGCGTGATTATGCCAGAAGAATTGGATGATTTCGAAGAAGCGTTTCTAACAGGTACAGCTGCCGAAGTTACCCCCTTGGCGGAAATTGGGCCGCATCGCTATCAGGTTGGCAAAGTGACGGAAATGCTCGTCAAAGCCTATGATGATTTGGTTCATTGTCGGATTGACGGTTAACAGCCGGGCTAAGTTTTATCCCATTCAGCTGCATGTTGGTCATCGGCGTCTTTGGCGTCGACCCAATTGTCGCCCTCGGTGCCGATCTCCTTTTTCCAAAATGGGGCTTTGGTTTTCAGCCAGTCCATCAAAAAGTCAGCAGCTTCGAACGCTGGCTTGCGGCTTTTGGCGAGGGTTGCAACCATCATGATCTGTTCGCCGGGCTTTAACGCGCCGTACCGATGAATGATCAAGCAGTCGGTCAGGTCAAAGCGTTGGATGGCCTCGGCGCCAATCGCCTCCATGGTTTTTTGGGTCATGGCGGGATAATGCTCCAGCACCATTTCAGTGATCCAGCCTTCGTCGCGCACAAGGCCCGTGAATGTGACCATTGCGCCAAAGTTTTTATGCAGCGCCCGCATCGCATCAACCTCGCTTTGCAAGTGAAAGTCTTCGCTTTGTATTTTGATGATGGGCATGATCAGCCGCCTGTCACGGGTGGGAAAATGGCAATTTCATCGCCATCCTTAAATCCATCGTCCAATCCCACATAACTCTGATTAACAGCGGCACGAAGGCGTTCGCGCGGGGCAAAAGCCGCCGCGTATTTTTCATCCTGTTCGCTTAACCAGTCCAAAATGGCATGGATGGTGGTGGCGCTATCAGGCGGATTTATATCTTCGTCGCTGGTCCCTATGGCTTCGCGGATGCGCGCGAAATAGACCATATGTAGATGTTTGGAATGGGATGCCATCAGCCGTTCATATCCATATGCTTCAGACCAGCCTTCATATAGTCATAGCCCGTATGGATGGTCAACGCCGCCGCCAGCCAAAGCGAGACAATGCCAACTTCCATCGCTGGCAGCCACCACGGCGCGGCATTCCCAATAAGTAGCGCGCCAAGGGCCAGCAATTGAAATGTGGTTTTCCATTTTGCGGCTTGGGTTACGGGGACCGAGACTTTTAACTCTGCCAGAAACTCCCGCAGGCCGGACACCATAATCTCGCGGCACAGAATGATGATAGCCGCAATGATGTGATAGCCTTCGATATGGTGAAAAGCGATCAGCATGACAATGGTTGCCGCGACCATCAACTTGTCCGCGACCGGGTCAAGGAAAGCACCCAGTCTGGACGTGGTGCCATAGCTGCGGGCCAAATAGCCATCAAAGAAATCGGTGATGCCCGCAAGGAAAAATATGCCCACGGCAATCCAATTGACCAATGGCGCGTCCCATATGAAAAAGATCGCGACCAGTGCCGGGATCACCAAGATTCGCGATAGCGTCAGGATGTTTGGTAAGCTTTTCATATTGGGTCCGGTTGCTCGATTTCGCTCACACTAGTTATGCAGCGGGTTGGTCTATCAATCAACTGTCGTCGTGAAAAAATTCATAAATGTTTTCAGCCATTCCCGCCGAGATACCGTCTACAACTTCTAAGTCCTTTATGCCAGCCTCGGATACGGCGCGGGCCGACCCAAAATGGTGCAGGAGCGCTTTTTTGCGGCCAGGCCCCACCCCGGGAACCGCATCCAGCGGGGACGAGGTCATCGCCTTGCCTCGTTTGGCGCGGTGTGCGCCGATGGCAAAACGATGCGCTTCGTCTCTGAGCCGCTGTAGAAAATAGAGCGCAGGGTGTTTTTCTTCGATGCGGAAGCTTGCTTTGCCGGGCATATGAAATTCTTCGCGGCCCGCGTTTCGGTCTGGCCCTTTGGATATGGCGACCACGGGAATGTCCGGTGTGTTGGGGTCACTCGCCAGTCCCATCTCGGTCATGATATCCATCACCGCGCTTAACTGGCCCTTACCACCATCAATCAGCAGCAGGTCGGGCCAATTTGTCCTGTTTTTGTCTTTCAACAGGGCCGCAAATCGCCGTGCCATAACCTCGCGCATCATCGCAAAGTCATCACCCGGGCTGATGTCCGGGGATTTAATATTGAATTTCCTGTAGGCGTTTTTTTGAAAACCCTCCGGCCCGGATACAATCATTGCGCCCAAGGCGTGGCTGCCGGAAATGTGCGAGTTATCATAAACCTCGATACGCTTTGGCGGCTCGTCTAAGGCGAATAATTCGCCGATGGAGGCCAGCAGTTTTCCTTGACTGGACCGTTCTGCCAATCGTCGGGCAAGAGATTCTTGGGCGTTCCTCAGGGCATCGTCCACCAGCTCTTTCTTGCGGCCGCGAATGGGGCGGATGACGCGGACTTTCCTTTCTGCACGTAGGCTGAGCGCGTCTTCAATCAATGTGGCAGCTTCTGGCGTGATATTGACAAGGATTGTCGCCGGGGCGGGTTTGTTATCATAGAATTGGGCGATGAAGGCGGCCATGATTTTGTCCGCTGGCTCGTCTTTTTCGTGGCGCGGGAAATAGGATCTGTTGCCCCAGTTTTGCCCGGCGCGGAAAAAGAAAACTTGAATGGATGTCTGACCTGCATCGGTATGGGCGGCGATGATGTCGGCGTCGCCCAGATTGCTGGTATTAACGGTTTGGTGGGCCTGCACCTGTGTTAGCGCCTGTAGTCGATCGCGGATGGCCGCAGCGCTTTCATATTCCAAGGCGTCGCTGGCAGCTTGCATGGCAGCGGCAAGTTTTTTCTGTATGCCAATATCTTTTCCCCGCAAAAATGCGTGGGCATCGCTGACCAATTTGGCGTAATCGTCTTGGGTAATTTTGCCGACGCAGGGCGCGGCGCAGCGCTTGATTTGATAAAGCAGACAAGGACGCGAGCGATTGGCCAAAACATTGTCGGTGCAGCTGCGCAAAAGAAAAACACGTTGGAGGGTATTTAGTGTGCGGTTGACAGCCGCAGCGGAGGCAAAGGGACCAAAATATTCGCCGTCTTTTTTTCGCGCGCCGCGATGCTTGGTGATCTGGGGCCAGGGATTGTGGGCGCGCAGTAGGATATAGGGAAAAGAGCGATCATCACGGAGCAAAACATTAAAACGCGGTTTCAGTTTTTTGATCAGGTTGGCCTCTAACAAAAGCGCCTCGGCCTCTGTATGGGTGGTGACAAAGACCATTGATCGGGTCAATCCGATCATTTTTGCAATACGCATGCTGTGTCCGGTTGGTCGCGTATAACTGGCAACGCGTTTTTTTAGATTTTTGGCCTTTCCCACATATAAAAGGTCTCCGGCACCATCCACCATGCGGTAAACTCCGGGTGAGGCATCCAGAACTTTCAGTTTGGCTTGGATCACCTTTATCCCCCGTGCAAGGTCAGGCAACAGGTCATTCTCGGTCGCCTTTTTCTGTTTAGGGGGGGGCGTATCGTGATCCATTTTTCCCTCGTTAATTGGTTTGACCATCAGTCGGATACATATTAGCGCTCTCTTGATTTTATGGCCATCCCCCCGTTTTTAAACTGAAACTGGGGTTTTTGCACCTTGGTCATCCCGCCATATAAACATGCATCGAATCGTTGTCCAAAAATGGTGTTTTCATCTATCCACTTAAACTGTGGATAAGTTTGTGTATAAGCTGGTGGTGCCGAATGTAATGTGGCAGTAACATTAGGGTTTTACGACATTGCCTAAAAAATAGGCATATTGTCTAATACCTTGATTTTATTATAAAAAAATACTGTCAATAAGGTGGGAGGCAGATTTATTTTATTTTTTAGGGTGACGCTTTCTTGCCCGTAAAAGCGAATCGATTGCTGTGCACAACCAGTTAGGAGATGCATTGTTTTCAGACGTTTTTTCAATGGTTTAACAGCAACTTCTGAAAGCGCTTTATAACTTATCTGTGGCGCTGCAAAATTGATGATGCCGGGTCAAGCACCAATGTTCAGAGTTTGCTTTTTTCTTTGGACCAGATTGCCAATTGTCAGTTTCACGGGGCGAGTGCGCCATAGCTGAGACAGGCACAGTTTCGTCGTTGTCGCGGGGGGACTTGTGATCGATGGTCGTCGGTGATACATAGTCGGCAATTGCGGGGCCTTTGGTTTGTACCACACAATATACGCGCTGAGGCGGCATAAAATACGCCCTGATATTGGAAATATTATGAAGAGTTTTATCGCTACACGCCGCATAGGGATTGATGCAGCACACCGGGTTTCATCCCATGGGTCCAAGTGTCGCAACCTACACGGGCATCGATACGAGATTGAAGCCAGTTGTCGCGCGCGTCTCGGCGAGTTGAGGGCATCGGGCCAGCAGCTTGACATGGTTGTGGATTTTTCCTTTCTGAAGGAGGAAATGCTCCGTTACATTGAAGACACCTGCGATCACGCCTTGATTGCGGCGATTTCCGATATTGATCTTCTAAAAATGCTGTGCCCCGAAGACGCAGACTTCAAAGACTGGTTGGCAAATATAGCTACAGCGGTTGAACGGGATGGCTTTTGCCAAACAGATGAAACAAAATTGGTGACCCGCTTGTATGTGATCGCCCATCAACCGACGGCCGAAAGATTGGCGGAACACTGGTTTTCGCGGCTACAGGACCCTGTGGCTGAGCGTAGCCGCGGCAAGGCGGAATTGTGCCGGGTCAGAGTGTGGGAAACCCCTAATTGTTACGCTGATTTTAATGCGCCTGACGCGTGAGCGCGCTTTAGACGAGGTGCTGGCCGCCATCCAGCGCAATCATCTGCCCGGTCATGGACCGCGTGTGCAGTAAAAACATGACCGCATCAGCGATTTCATCGGTCGATGGTCCTGCGCCCAGTGGGACGCTCGCTGATTCATTGGCAAACTCTTCATCACTTTGATGGATCGATTGTAAAACTGGCCCCGGGCCGATGCCATTCACTCGGATATTTGGTGCCAGTTCTTGGGCCATGGTTTGGGTAAGCGCCCATAGTCCCGCTTTGGACATGGTGTAGCCGGTAAAGCCTGGGCCTAAGTTCCAAACCCGTTGGTCGATCAAATTAATGATGTGGCCTTCTGCATCGGCCTCCAGGCTGTTTGCCAATTGTTGCGACAGGGACATCGGCGCCCATAGGTTAATGCCCATATGCAAATCAAAGCTCTTCTTGGTGACTGTGCGTACGGTGTCGTCTTCAAACAAGGACGCATTGTTCACCAAAATTTGAATGGGGGTGCGGATCGCCTGTGATGCCTCCGCCAGCAGGCGGCCAGTGGCATCGGCGTCGGCCAAATCACAGCCAACGGCGACGGCATTGCCGCCATGTTTTATGATGGTTTCAGCCAACTGCATCGCAGCATCAGCCGAGGAATTATAATGAATGACAACAGGATGACCCGCATCCGCCAATCGGCTGGCAATCGCTTGGCCAATGCGGTGCGCCGCGCCAGTAACGAGGGCCGCTGGTTGAGATGTTGGCTTCATAAGGTGCGCCCTCTAATAGGTGCCGCTCATGGCGGAGCCACCTTGTGCCAGCACATAAATATAGGCGATGTAAAGACCAGTAAAGAGGACCCCGGCGCGGCGGCCGAGGTTCCACCGGAACACCGCAAAAGGCAATAACATTAAGGACGCAGCCAGCATGACCCAGATATCGAATTTAAGGAAGCCTTCTGGAACAGGAATATCGCCGAACATGGACGACGCACCAAGAATAGCAAGAATGTTAAATATATTGCTGCCAATGACATTGCCGAGAGCAACGTCTGCTTCTTTACGCACTGCGGCCACCAGTGCTGTTACCAATTCTGGGATCGATGTACCGATGGCAACAAGCGTCAGGCCGATCACGGCTTCTGATACCCCAAGGGCGCGCGCAATTTCGACAGAGCCAGTGACGAGCAAATTGGCGCCGATGATCAACCCGACGAGGCCGCCAATGATTAGCGTGATGGAAACAAGCACACCATCAGGTTCGTCCGGTACCCCGTCGATTTCAACCAGCAGTTCATCATAATTGGGCGAGGCTTGTGCCCGTCGTGCTGAGAAATATAAGAAGGCAGCTAATAATAAAATAAAGACCAGGCCGATGGGCATGGTAATCACACCGGTGCTGGCAAGCGCCATAAAGATGACGGAGACGCCCAGCATAATCATCATATTTTGGGTGAATTTTGGTGACGCGCACATCATCGGCGCGACAATAGCGGGAACCCCGATGACCAGCCAAATATTGGCAATATTACTGCCAACGACATTGCCAAGTGCCAAGGTTGGAAACCCGGACAAAACGGCATTGATGCCAACCACCATTTCTGGGGCAGAGGTCCCAAAGGCGACAACTGTCAGGCCGATCAAGATCGTGGGAATGCCAAAACGTTGGGCGATGGAAACGCTACCGCGTACCAAAAAGTCGCCAGCAAAGACCAACAACACTAATCCGCCCAATATTTGAAAATACGCCATCTAGCCCCAGACATCTTTATTCGCGTAGGTCATCCGTAACGACAGATGCTACATCTGATCACCCATTATATATAGGTGCTTTCGACAGTTTTCAAAACAGAATCCCGCCGCGTGGGAAAAAAGGCTCATTTAGGTTGGAATTTTGATCCGATTTGCCAAAATACGTCTCAAAAATAGCGTTTTTAAGCACAGCACGCTACTCTAGGGCGAGCGGCTTTGGATTTGGGCTATTGCACAATGCTCGGCGAATGTCGTATGAACAATATTCATCGTAGGCTTGAGTGTTGCTGACTGCGATGTAGGATGGCTCCGGGGCGTGCTTGTGGGGTAGATTTGTTTGAGTTATAAGCGACCATCAAGCTAGGGGATGCAGTGGTGAGATCACCTTTTTCATCATTAAAAGTACTTATCGTTGATCAGGATAGTTTTGCCGCTAATCTGATGAACCAAGTTCTGCTGTCCTTTGAATTGGGAGGTATTCACGCGGAACGTCGGTTATCAAGTGCCATCGAAGCCATCAAGGAAACCAAGGTTGATTTGGTCCTGTGTGACTGGTTGATTGACGAGGATTATCCGCTCGCGCTTATAGACTTTATCCGGAAAGATCCAGATTGCCCCAATCATAAAATTCCAATCATTATGTGTACGGGCTTTACTGAGATTTCCAGAGTTATTCAGGCACGCGATTCTGGTGTGAATGAAATTATAGCCAAACCCATCGCGCCGCATAATGTTCTGAAAAAATTGCAGGCTGTCGTTTCGTCCGGGCGGCAGTTTGTGGCGAGCGATGCTTATGTTGGGCCTGATCGCCGCCGCCGCGCGATTGATCATGGCGGGCCTGAGCGTCGCGGGAAGTACGGACTGAAACAAGAGCAGATTGATACCGTTATGAATGAACAGGAAAAATAATGGTCAGCGAAGATGTGGAAATGGCCGCCTATATTCGCCACCTTGTCAGGCGCGCTGAAAAGGCGCTTGCGAAGGAGGCTGAGAATTATGACGAGGTGCTAGAGGTTAATCTTCGTGAATTACGCGCCAGTGTGAAAGCGGCGAACTATAAAGATGGCGCCAAGCTGGCCTATTCGATCAAGGGGGCTGCTGGATCTATGGGCTGGCCGTTGATATCAACGGCAGCGGGCTTTTTACGCCATGTCCTAGAAAAAGAGGATCAAGTTGATCAGTTAAAAAATGTGGCGAACGTCCACCTTGATACACTTGATCTTATTTTTAAGGAGCAGATGAAAGGCGAACATCAGGTGGGTGTTGGTTTGATCAAAGAACTATATGCCCTGCTTGAGAAGTATGAGATCAATCCTAGCACGTAATTTGCCCCAAATTTTTTCTCAGTGTTGTTAAAACGCTTTCTTCCTACTTTTGCCTTTGTAGGCGCGCGTGCCGCCCGTGCCCGCAACGCTTTTTCCTTTTGGCCTGCCTTTTGATTTACCAATGGATGTGCCGTGCGGGGCCAGACCAAGTTCTGCGTCTTCAAGCCTGCGAATTTCATCACGGATGCGGGCGGCTTCTTCAAACTCCAGATTGGCCGCAGCGTCTTTCATCTTTCCTTCCAGCTGTTTCATATGCTGGTCGAAATTGTGACCGACGCGGTGCAGGTCGCCAGAAACACCCGTATCCACGGTGACATAATCCCCTTGGCTGGTGCCATCAAGGATGTCGCCAATGTTTTTACGCACGGTTTGCGGGGTGATTCCATGGGCTTCATTATAAGCGGTTTGCTTGGCACGCCGGCGGTTGGTTTCATCTAGGGCCGCTTGCAACGAGCGGGTCATTTTGTCGGCGTAAAGGATGACGCGGCCATCTATATTACGGGCGGCGCGGCCAATGGTTTGCACCAATGATGTCTCGCTCCGCAGGAAGCCTTCTTTGTCGGCGTCCAGAATGGCCACCAAGCCACATTCGGGAATGTCCAATCCTTCGCGTAGCAAGTTAATACCAATCAGCACATTGAATACGCCGAGCCGCAGATCGCGAATAATCTCGATACGCTCCAAGGTTTCAATGTCGGAATGCATATAGCGCACTCGGATGCCATGTTCATGTAGATATTCGGTCAGGTCTTCTGCCATCCGTTTGGTTAGGGTGGTGACCAGGACGCGGTTGCCTTTACTGGCTTGCACGCGGCACTCCGCCATCAGGTCGTCCACTTGATTTTCCACCGGGCGAACCTCGCATTCCGGGTCGATCAGCCCAGTGGGGCGAATGATCTGTTCGGCAAAAACGCCGCCCGTTTCTTCCATCTCCCAGTTTCCAGGTGTGGCCGAGACAAATACCGTCGATGGCCGCATCGCATTCCATTCGGCAAATTTCAGCGGCCGGTTGTCAATACAACTGGGCAGGCGAAAGCCGTGGTCGGCAAGGGTGGATTTGCGCTTAAAGTCGCCATTATACATGCCGTTCAATTGGCCCACGGTTACATGGCTTTCATCAACAAATATCAGCGCGTTATCGGGTAGATATTCAAACAGAGTGGGCGGCGGCTCGCCCGGATTACGGCCGGTGAGATAACGAGAATAATTTTCAATCCCGGCGCAAGTGCCTGTGGCTTCAATCATTTCCAGATCGAACAGGGTGCGTTGCTCGATGCGCTGGGCTTCTAGCAATTTACCCTGATCGTTAAACTCTTTTAGGCGTGTGGTCAGCTCTGCCTTAATTTTTTTCACCGCTTGGTCCAGCGTTGGCTTGGGGGTGACATAGTGCGAGTTGGGGTAAATCTTGACTTGTTCCAACGCAACAGTTTTTTCGCCCGTTAGGGGGTCGAACTCGTGAATCGATTCAATCTCGTCACCAAACATGGACAGGCGCCAAGCGCGGTCTTCATAATGGGATGGATAAATTTCAATCACGTCGCCGCGCACACGGAACGTGCCGCGCTCAAACGAATGATCGTTGCGGCGATATTGCAGCGATACCATTTTGCGCAAGACGTCTCGGTTATCAATGATGTCGCCAGTTTTGAAGGTATGCGTCATGGCTGTATAGGTCTCGACACTGCCGATACCATAAATACAAGACACACTGGCCACGATAATCACATCGTCGCGTTCCAGCAGCGCCCGCGTGGCCGAATGGCGCATGCGATCAATCTGTGCGTTGATGCTGGCTTCTTTTTCAACAAATGTATCGGTGCGGGGCACGTAGGCTTCTGGTTGATAATAGTCATAATAGGAGACAAAATATTCAACCGCGTTGTCGGGGAAAAAATTCTTAAATTCCCCATATAATTGCGCGGCTAGGGTCTTGTTGGGAGCTAAAATAAGTGCCGGGCGCTGGGTTTCGGCGATGACCTTGGCCATGGTGAAGGTTTTGCCGGACCCGGTTACACCTAAAAGCACTTGGCTTTGTTCGTGATCTTTCAGCCCTTCGAGCAAGTCCTTGATCGCGGTGGGTTGATCGCCTGCAGGCTCAAATTCGCTGACAAGCTTAATCTCAAGACCGCCCTCGGATTTTTCCGGGCGGTCGGGGCGGTTGGGAACCCAGTCATGTTGTGTGCCATCAGAATGCATGCTGCCAAGATGGACTTTGCGCGAGCCTCTTTCAAGAGGATGTTTCAACTAGCAGTTTGAAGAGAATGTGTTAGCGTTCTCTCGGGCCGAGAAAAAGAGGGAGACGTAATCCATGGCCAATGACCTGATCGCCACCAGCTTGATTTTATCATCAGCCGTACTGCATGCATCCAGCTCGGCGGTGTTTCGCTCTGACGGTGATCGTTTAAGTCGTATTGGCGTCGGCTCGATTGTGTCATTACCCTTGATGGGGGCCGTGGCTTTTTTTGTGCCATTTCCAGGTCCGGAGGTTTGGCCCTATTTATTTTCATCATTAGCTGTGATTGTCACCTTTCAATTATTGGTGATGAAGTCACTGGAATTTGGCCCGCTTTCTTATATTTATCCGATGTCGCGTGGCATGGGGCCGGTTGTGGTTGTTTTGATCTCAGCCTTTTACCTCAGCCATGTTGTGGAGGTAAAATGGGCCGAGGTGATCGGCGTGTCTTTGGTTGCCATTGGCGTGCTGGAGATGGCATCGCGTGGCTATAAAGAGGCTGAGAAGAAACATCACTTGGTTCTGGCCACCAGTCTTGCCGTGTTAAGTGGCGTCTGCATTGGCGTTTATACGCTGATTGATGCCATCGGTGTGAAAATGGTGGCAAACCCCTTTTCCTATATTGCCTGGCTGATGATTATGTTTGGCGGGGTCTTTCTTGCTCTGCCCATCATCGCCCGCGGACGTCGAGTCATCCCCATCATGGCTCAAGAATTGCGCAAGGGACTGTTGGGGGCCATATTGGGCATGGCCTCTTATGTCACGGCGCTGCTGGCCCTGCGTTTGGGCAGCGCGGTTGAGATTGCCGCCCTTAGAGAGACATCGATCATGTTTGCAGTCTTGATAGGTTATTTCTTCTTGGGGGAGGGGATCGGGGTGCGTCGTTTGGTTGCGGTCAGCCTAATCGCCGTGGGGGCCATCGTCATAAAGTCATTTTAAGCTGAATTGGTATAGTCATCTGGCGTTCATGAATTGCATATAGTGTTGGATAAGCGGAAAAAATAAGGACAAAAAATGCTCATAAAAAACGTCGAGAATTGGATGGAGCGCGAGAGCGCCGTGACCCCGGAAAACCAATATCATAGTCGCAGAGATATTCTTAAAAGCATGGGGCTGGGTGGAATTGGTGTGGCAGCCCTAACGTCGGGCGCGGGATTGCTTGGCGGCGCGAGTGCGGCACAGGCCGCGGTGCGCCCGTTGCAATATGCGGATGGTGGTTTTCGTCTTGAAGATGACTTGACCCCACATTCCGCGGTGACGGGTTACAATAATTTTTACGAATTCGGCACCGGTAAAGAAGACCCGGCGCGCTATGCCAGCGCCCTGACCACAGAGCCTTGGACTTTGCGGGTCGAGGGGGAATGCGATGGCACTGGCACCTATGACTTAGAGGACCTGATCCCCTTTAATCAGTTGCAGGAACGCATCTATAGGATGCGCTGTGTTGAGGCCTGGTCGATGGTCATTCCGTGGGTCGGGGTGCCACTGGGCGATATCGTTCGCCGCCTGCAGCCCACATCAAAAGCCAAATATGTGTATTTTGAAACAGCCCTCCGGCGCGGCGAAATGCCCGGTGTGCGACGGGCGGTTCTCGACTGGCCTTATAAAGAAGGCCTGCGTTTGGATGAGGCCCTGAACGACTTGGCCTTTCTGGCTGTGGGGCTATATGGAGAAACCCTGCCGAACCAGAACGGCGCGCCGCTGCGGTTGGTAACGCCATGGAAATATGGCTTTAAGGGCATTAAATCGATTGTCACCATCCGTTTTGTCGAAGACATGCCGATGACCAGTTGGGTAGATTCTGCCGCACAGGAATATGGCTTTTACGCCAATGTGAACCCCAATGTGGATCACCCGCGTTGGTCGCAAGGGACGGAGCGCCGGATCGGCGAGTTTCGGCGGCGCAAAACCTTGATGTATAATGGCTATGGCGCGCAGGTCGCGCACCTTTATGACGGTATGGATTTGCGGAAAAATTATTGAGGGGTCAATGATGAGAGGAATAATTGCGATTGCAGCGATGGGTCTGCTTGTTTCCGCGTGTGGCGAAGCAGAACAGAGACTTCCAGCCGCTGATCTGGTTCTTACGGGCGGTAAAATCCAAACCATGGATGCTGGGCGAACGTGGGCCGAGGCCCTCTGTGTGACGGGGACCGATATCAATTACGTAGGCTCGGCTGAGGGCGCGGGTGCGTGTGTGGGCACCGCCACCAAGGTTATTGACTTGGCGGGGCGGTTGGTGATCCCCGGTCTGATGGACAGTCATCTGCATATATTCGGCGGCTCCATTTCAGACGTTGGCGTGAACCTGACCCTTGCCACCACAATGGACGAACTGCGTGCGGCTCTTGAAGAAATGAAACGTCTCAATCCGGGCACAGCACCCCTCAGCGGGCGGGGTTGGCAAAATTACTTGTTTGATCGGTTTGGCCCACGCAAAGAAATGCTTGATGATGTTTTCGGCTCAGAGCGCGCCGTGATGCTCAGCTCGGTCGATGGCCATAGCACGTGGTATTCGTCGGGGGCGCTGGCTGCGGCGGGCGTCGATGCCAGTGTGATTGACCCCAATCCCGGGGTGTCTTTCTGGGAACGTGACCCGCAAACGGGTGAATTGCTCGGCGTTGCCCGCGAGGGTGCAGGCAGGGAGCTGATAGATGCAAAGCTACTGGAACGCACGCCGGATGCCTACAGGACGGCGCTGAAGAAATGGTTGCCACGAGCCAGCGCATCCGGACTGACCGCTGTATTCGATGCGGGCATGGGGGCGCCAACCCTGATTGATGCCTATGACATTCTCGGTGAATTGGATGGTCAGGGCGAATTGCCATTGCGGGTTTATTCAAGCGTTCCTGCCTATCCTGATGGCACCGATAATCCGGCAATGACGGTCCTGCAAAACCGTGAAAAATATTCCAGCGCACACCATCAGCCCTATTCTGTGAAGGCGTTTGCTGATGGCGTGCCAGAGGGGCACACGGCTTATATGTTGCGTGACTATGCCGACACTCCGGGCGATAGGGGTGTGCCAATGACCGAACCTACGCGTATGCATCAGGTGGTCATGGATGCTGAAAAACTGGGTGTTCCGGTGCATGTTCATGCCATTGGCGGCGCGGCTATTCGCATGGCGCTAGATACTTTCGAAGCGGCCCGCAAATTCGATGTGGGCGCGGCGGCACGGCCGCGCCATGCCATTGGCCATATGGATTATGTAGATGCTGTGGATGTGCCGCGCTTCGCGGCCCTTGACGTGATCCCGCAGACGTCTGTGCAATGGGCGACGGTTGATCCCAGTTACGACACCTTTGTCAGCTATGTGGGGAAGGATGTTCATGATGCGGGCTATCCCATTCGCGATATATTAGACGCAGGTGGTCGCCAAACATTTGGTACCGACTGGCCCGCAGCGGCGTTCCTGTCGACTTATAAGCCGCTTATTCAGATTGAAACGGCGGTAACACGGCGATTGAGTGGTGTTGAAAGCGGTCCCGAACGGGGTGAAGGACAAGGCATTTCCGTGATGGAGGCGCTTGAAGCCATGACCCGCAACACGGCCTATCAATTGGGTGTAGAGGATCAATTAGGCAGCTTAGAGGTTGGCAAACGCGCAGATATTTTGGTGCTTGACCGTAACCTGTTTGATATGCCCCCGCATGAAATTCATCAGACCGAGGTGCAGGTCACAATCATGGACGGCAAGATTGTCCATAGCACAGGCAAGCATAACTGATTGATGCAATTCACCACCAAAATCAAACGGCGGATCATCAAATCTGGGCTTTTCGCGCTGATGGCCCTGCCGGCTGTATGGCTCGGTTGGCAGTTGTCGCTGGCCTTGGCACAGTTGCCGAATGATCTAACGGTCAACCCCATTGAATATTCCAATCGGTTTCTCGGCGACTGGGCCCTGCGCTATTTATTCCTGTCGCTGGCGATTACGCCGCTTTGCGATTGGTTCGGGACGCGGGCATTTATGCCCTATCGGCGCATGGTCGGTCTTTTTGCTTTCTTCATGGTCTTGTTGCACGTCAGTAGCTATGTGATTTTGGATCATTATTTTAACTGGGCCGAAATTTGGGGCGATATCCTGAAGCGCAATTTCATCACGCTTGGATTTATCTCAGTTTTGGGCCTGCTGCCTTTGGCCCTGACTTCCACCGGCGGCATGGTTAAACGCATGGGGGCGAAGAAGTGGAAGGCGCTTCACCGTCTTGTTTATCCCGTCGCGATCTTGGCGCTCATTCATTATGTGATGATGGTGCGCGGTAACCAGACCGAGCCGAAGATATATGTCGCGGTGCTGAGCCTGTTGCTCGGCTGGCGCATTTGGAAATGGTTTAAAAAATAAAAAACCCCGAATACGAAAATGACCGAATCCCATGTATCAAAACAGGGACCCGGCCAAAGTCGATATAGGGAGGTCCATATGCATGCGCTTATGAAACCTAGCGGGGGTTTGGTATGCTTGGGGGAGGAACCAAACCCGACGGTGATGCGAATTGGGGGATCCTTCATCACCTGCGCTTTATACTGCTGTGCAGTTGCCTTATTATATAAAGCAGTGACAGATGTGTGAGTACCCTTATATTAGGAAATATAGATATGCAATTATTGCATAGCTCGAGCAGTTAACTCATGCTTTTTTGGGGACCAAAAAGCCGCCTCTGCGCTTGATTTTAAAGGATTATTTAAAATCGTGCGCGTTTGGGGTTTATTATTGCGCGGGCGGGCTGTGCCGTGGGTCGCTATAATTCTTCACGTGACTCGTCGATGATTTTCAACAAAAAGTCACGAAACACAGAGATTCGTTTTGATCCCTTCAATTCCGACGGATAGGTCAAATAGGCCTGAAACATCGGCGCTTCAACATCTGCAAGGATACGAACCAAACCCGGTGCAGATGACGCCAGATAGCTCGGCAAGGCCGCAATGCCAAGGCCCGACCGCACGGCGCGCAAGACGCCAACAAGACTATTGACCTCTAAAATAGCTTTGCGGGCATATCCGGTCGATCCGGCGGAGAGAATCCAATTGATGTTTTTGATGGAAATCTCCGTCTCTGGGCCATAGCCAATGAGGGCGTGACTGTCTAGGTCGCTGGCCTCTTCCGGTGTGCCATGCTCGCTAAGATATTTTGGCGCGGCATAAATGAAATGACGCATGTCGATCAGATGCCGCTGGATCAGGTCGGCCTGTTGCGGGGCACCGAAACGAATGGCCATCTCTGCCTCGCCGGTGGCCAAATCCACATATTCATCGGACAAATGCATGCGCAGCTCAATATCGGGGTAGGCTTCGCAAAATTCTTTCACTCTGGGGGCCAGCCACATAGAGCCAAAGGTCCGCGTGGTTGTGACGCGTAAGGGGCCAAAGGGCTTGGACCGCGTTTCCATTAATTCGCGTTGGGTGGCATCCATCCGCGCCGCCATTTCACTGGCTGTGGCAAAAAGACGCTCGCCCTCATGCGTAAGGACAAGGCCACGGGCATGGCGCGTAAACAGTGAGGCATTGAGGCTGGCTTCAAGGGACTTGATCTGCCGCGACAGGGCGGATTGCGACATATTCAGCAGTTTGGCAGCGCTGGTAAAGCTCCCGGCTGACGCGACTGCGTGAAATATCTTAACCTTGTCCCAATCCATCTATTCACCATTTTCCGCGTCGTCTTCCAATTCTCCGATATATTTTTCTGCTTCCAATGCGGCCATGCATCCCATGCCCGCGGCGGTCACGGCCTGGCGGTAAATTTTATCTGTGACATCGCCTGCGGCATAGACGCCCGGGATCGCTGTCGCAGTGGAATTGTCGGCAGTATCTAAATAGCCTTCTTTATCCATGGCTAGCTTGCCCTGAAATAGGCTGGTAGATGGGCTATGACCGATGGCGATAAAGACGCCGTGCACATTGATTGTACTTTCTTCGCCGGTTTTAACATTTTTAAGTCGCAGACCTGTCACGCCCGGTGGGTTATCATCACCTAGAACCTCTTCGAGAGTGCTGTCCCAAATCACTTCGATCTTTGGATGTTTGAGCAACCGGTTCTGCAAGATACGCTCCGCCCGCAACTCATCCCGGCGATGAACAAGGGTCACCTTGGAAGCAAAATTGGTCAAGAACAGTGCTTCTTCGACCGCCGTGTTGCCGCCGCCAATAACGGCCACTTCTTTTTCCCGATAGAAAAAGCCATCACATGTGGCGCAGGCGGACACGCCGTAGCCCTTGAATTTTTCCTCGGTTTCTAGGCCCAGCCAACGGGCCTGCGCGCCTGTCGCTATAATGACGGTATCGCCCGTATAGACAGTGCCGCTGTCGCCGACAGCGCGGTAGGGGCGGGTGGAAAAGTCCACCTCCATGATATAGTCGGTGACGATATTTGTGCCCACGGCAGCGGCTTGGTCGCGCATTTGTTCCATCAACCATGGTCCTTGGATGGCGTCTGCAAAGCCGGGGTAATTTTCGACCTCGGTGGTGATGGTCAATTGCCCACCGGGTTCTAGCCCTGTGACCAACACTGGTTCCAGCGCAGCACGCGCGGCATAAATCGCGGCGGTGTAACCCGCCGGGCCAGAGCCAATAATCAAAACTTTGGAGTGAACAGTGTCGGCCATAATCATCTTTCCCTGCTAAGGACATTTAAGTGGATTGGGATATTTCTATTTAAACAAATGCAGGCATCTTGCAAGGCCTGATCCGTCAAGTGTCTGTGCGGAGGTTTATGTCAGTGGCAGGAATAGGCTGATGCGCCCCCCCGACATACCCGGTAACAGGTTGATCTCTAACCTTCCGTCTAGACTTTCCAGCGTTTCTTGCAGGGCCGAAAGGCCAAGGCGCGCGGTCATGACCGGGGTTCCCATGTTGTTTCTGCGCATACTGGCGAGTGTTAACTGGTCGTCAGGCTCCAGCAATTCAGCGTCAGATATGCGTTGGTTGCTCGCGGCGCCGAGGGGCAGCCGAATCTCCAGATGATTTTCTCCGCCCAGGACATCAAGGCTCAATAGATCGCCGTGGCCAGCGGATTCGCGGGCCAGTTCCATCATGCGGGAGAGGGCCTGTGCTAAGACAGAGCGGGAAAAGCGCACATCCGTAAAATCAGCCTCGGGGTTTAAGTGAAATCGCGCCAAGCCATCGTGCCGGGTAAGGTCATCATCTAGGACAGCGTTGATGACTTTGAAAACATCGAAATTTTGGGCCTCTAGTCCGCCGTTTCCGCCAAACATGCGGGCGATGCGGTCTGCGTCTTGAATCATATCGCGCAGCTTAAAACAATCCGCCATGACGGCGCGAATATCCGTCAACAGCGCTTGGTCATTAGATCGCTTGGCACTGCGTGCGATGCGTTGAATGCCCGCCAGCATATCTTGAATGGGTAGGGTGGCATCGGCAGACAAATGCGCGGCCAAAACATGCCCCGTGCTGCTGCTTGGTTTTGCGGCGCGACTGTTTGGCATTGAATGCGGGTGGCGTTCTATGGGTGGGTCCGCTTTTGGCTGGGCAGTTCTGCGCGGTGCCAAGGGAATGGGGTGTTCGGACAGGTCAGCCTTGTGTTCGGGCGATGGTGGTTTGGCTGCACTGCTGATTGTGCCCTTATAGCCAAGGAAACGCCCGGTGATCTGTTCAAACCGGGCACGACCGATCAGGTGCGCTGTGCCATCTGCTAAGCGGATCTGAATGTCGCGCAGGGGCAGATGCCGCCGCATGGTTTCCTCCAGCGCGTCGTCGTCGTTGGTTTTTCCCTGCAAGAGCTCGAGCAGGTTTGTGCCGTTGAGGTCTTGAACACTTGACCCGAAGAGTGTCGCCATTTCCGCGCTCACATGCCGTAAATTCGCCGCGCGGTTGGTGGACCATTTTGCCTCTTTTATCGCGGCAGCCTTTTGCGGCCCCACCCTTGGCAACTTGGCATCACCGGAATGGCGGCCCATGAAGGCATCGTCCGGGGCGATGACCCGGCCGGGTTGAATGTATGCATCGGGTTTGCGGCGCGGCTTTTCCAAGAAGAACGCAGGGATTGGTTCGTCTTTGAGCGCAATGCCGATCGTATCGGCGCTGTCACCGAAATCAGATTGTGGGGCACTATCGCCTTTGCGGGTCGGTTCAGTGTCATTCTGTGCGACGAAAATATCAGCTTTTCCGCGCACACGATTCTTAAAAGGAATGAGGCTGTCCGCTGGTTCTTCATACGCTGGCTCTTCATGCGCTGGTTCTTCATACGCTGGCTGATCAGGCGTAGGGGCTTTTGCTGTGGGTTTTGGCGGTGCAGGGGGGCCTGCGGGGGCTGTATCACGCCGCTCGACAATGGCTTGCCATAATTTTTGGGTTAGGTCGCGCCGCTCGGCAATGACCAGGTGATGGGCGCGGGTTGTGGCTTTGATGATCGCCAATAAGGCTGTTTCGCTAAAGTCGCTTCCGCGCAGAATCGGCGCGGCCACGTTGATATCGTCCTTTGCCAAACGGTGTAGTAAGGCGGGCGGCGCATGGTCGGATTTGGCCAGATCGCTGGCGAATTCAGCCCGCGTCTCCACGTCAACCTGATCGGATAGTGCATCAAACAGTTCAAACAGAATGCGTGTGCTACCGCCCTTTGGGCTATTGCCGTTTTGCATCAATAAATGGGCCACATGGCGGTACAGCAAGGTCCGGTCGGTGCCGGAACGTGTTTGCGCCAGTTTCAATAGCGCATCTAGCCGTGTATCGGTCTCGCCCATGTTGTGTTTAACCTGTTTGCCATTACCCTGCATCAATGCTCATTCTGCGGTTTTTAGCTCCGTGTCGCTAGAATTGATGCGGTCTCGAATGTAGCAAAATTTACGTTATCTGGCAGCTTTTTTTCGGCAATATTATAACTTATTGCTAGAATTAAATTGCACAAACATGTAGAAGATGCGCACGAATCAAACTATATTTGCCTGAATAGGCAGGGGGCGGGAATAGCCACACCTCGAAAGAAGTTAGGCGGCCGAACGCTGGCAATTTTGAAACCAAGCATTGATTCTGCTCATTATCAAGAGCATGGATTTGGTTGATACCGTTGCAATTGGAGATGAAATGTGAGTGCTACCAAACTGGATAATGTTGATCGCAAGATCCTAAAACACCTGCAGGATAATGGGCGCATTACAAATGTTGAACTGGCGGAACGCGTGGGTATTACAGCGCCGCCGTGCCTCCGCAGGGTGCGGGCCTTGGAAGAGGCCGGTTTTATTAACGGCTATCACGCGGATCTCAATCTTGAGATGATGGGCTATGGCATCACCGTGATTGTCATGGTGGGCTTGGATAGTCAGGCCGATGCGGGCCTACAGGCCTTTGAAGAATTGGTCAATGGCTGGGATTTGGTTCGCGAATGTTACATGCTGAATGGCGAATTTGATTTTGTTTTGAAAATCGTTGCGCGCGACTTGGCAGAATTTCAGTCATTCTTAACCGCCCATCTGACACCAGCGCCGCATGTGGCCAGTGTTAAAACGTCTTTGACGATCCGCGCGACCAAGCGCGAGCCGGGGGCGCCCGTAGCGGTTTAGGGCTTAATAACGGGGTACTCTCGCGGTTCTCATTATTTAAATTCGACGGAGACAACCTCGTAATAGCGCTCGCCTTTGGGCGTGACCACTTCAATCTCGTGCCCAACTTCACGGCCAATGAGCGCACGACCCAGTGGCGAGGTGTGGGATATGCGGCCGATTTTGACATTGGTCTCATGCTCGCCGACGACCTGATAGGTCACTTCCCTGTCATCTTCGTCCACCAGCGTTACGGTTGCCCCAAACAAAATGCGGTCACCAGACAATTTACTGGGGTCGATCACCTCGGCTAGAGTGATTGAACTTTCGAGAATTTTAATGCGGGCTTCGGTCATGCCTTGCTTATCTTTGGCCGCGTGATATTCGGCATTTTCCTTCAGGTCACCATGCGCGCGCGCTTCCTCGATGGCGCGAACGATCTCGTAGCGCTCCACGTTTTTAAGCTGTTTCAATTCTTCTTGCATACTCAAGAAACAATCGATCAGCATGGGTACTTTATCTGGTCCGGCCATTTTATCATTCTCCGCCAATTGGGCGTTCATAGGTATTTTAACGCGGTGGACAATTGGTTAAAAAGCTCAAATCACCACATCGCCAAACAATCTTGATTGGCGCGGTGGGTGTTGTTCTTGTCGAGAGCCCGTCTTTCAGGAACTAAGCTACTTACGATCTCTTATAGAATAAGACTGCAAGGAGGCAACTTCAAGTCCTCTTGTCTTTTGCGCGCGCAGTGCCCTTACAGCCATTTGCGATCCGGCCAGAGTTGTGTAATAGGGCAGGCGCTCCATCAGGGCTGTGCGTCGAATATGGTAGCTGTCTTTTATGGCTTGCTGGTTGGCGGTGGTGTTGAACACCAGTTTAATTTCGCCGTTCTTCATCGCATCAACAACATGCGGTTGCCCCTCGGCCACCTTATTGATCTGCCCGACCTCCAAGCCGTGATCGCGGAGATACAGCGCCGTGCCGCTGGTGGCGATGACATCATAGCCCATTTCCAGAATCTCGCGGACGGGTTGGACAAAGCCTTCTTTATCTTCATCGCGAATGGAGACAAAAACCGTGCCTTCGCTTGGCAAAATGGTCCCGGCCGCCAATTGGCTTTTCAAAAACGCACTGTCGATATTGTTGTCCAGGCCCATGACCTCGCCTGTAGATTTCATTTCTGGCCCTAACAGCACATCTACGCCGGTAAAGCGGGCAAATGGGAATACGGGGGCCTTGACAGCAATATGATTGCCGTTGAGAACGCTGAGATCAAAGTCCTTTAGTTTTTCACCAGCCATCAGGCGTGCGGCAATCTTGGCCACGGGTAGGCCAATGGCCTTGGCCACAAATGGCACGGTTCGACTGGCGCGGGGATTTACTTCAATCAGATAGATATCACCGTCTTGGACGGCAAACTGCACATTCATTAGGCCAACCACATTCAGCCCGCGGGCCAGAGATGTGGTTTGTACTTTCAACTCGGCGATGATGTCGTCGGGTAATGAGAAGGGCGGCAGGGTACAGGTGCTGTCCCCGGAATGAATGCCCGCTTCTTCGATATGTTGCATGATGCCTGCGACAAAAACATCGTCACCATCGGAAAGGGCATCCACGTCAATCTCGATGGCATGATCCAGATAGCTGTCGATGAGCACAGGACTGTCGCCGGAAACGCGCACGGCTTCACGCATATAGCGGTTCAGGCCATCCATGTTATGGACAATTTCCATGGCGCGTCCGCCAAGCACGTAACTGGGACGAATCAGAACCGGAAAGCCTATGTCCACGGCAATTTTCTGCGCTTCTTCCAGCGATCGCGCAATGCCATTTTCGGGTTGTTTCAGGCCCAGCTGATCGACCAGCGCTCCGAAGCGCTCGCGGTCTTCCGCTAAATCAATCGCATCAGGGGATGTCCCAAGAATGGGAATGCCTGCGGCTTCTAGGGCGTGGGACAGTTTCAAGGGGGTCTGTCCACCAAATTGCACAACAACGCCGATTAATTCACCGCTTTTTTGTTCATGCTGGATCAGCTCAATCACGTCTTCCGCGGTGAGCGGCTCGAAATACAGCCGATCAGAGGTGTCATAATCAGTGGACACGGTTTCCGGGTTGCAGTTGACCATGATGGTCTCAATCCCCGCGTCAGATAGTGAAAAACAAGCGTGACAACAGCAATAGTCAAATTCGATGCCTTGCCCGATCCGATTTGGACCTCCACCAAGAATCACAGCCTTTTTACGGCTTGATACCTGCGCTTCATCTTCAATTTCGCCGTCGCTAGCACCGCCTGAAACCACAAAGCCCGGCTCTTCATATGTTGAATAAAGATACGGCGTTTTGGCTTCAAATTCGGCGGCACATGTATCAATCCGTTTGAAAACGGGGCGTACGTCTAGCGCATGACGGGCAGCGGTCACCTCAGCTTCCTGCATGCCGGTTAGCTCAGACAGGCGGGCATCAGATAGGCCAAGAGCTTTCAGCGCACGCATGGCATCGGCGCTGGTCGGCAGGCCATCTTCTATGACCGATTTTTCGGCTAGAACAATGCGTTCAATCTGGCGCAAGAACCACGGCTCATATTTGGTGATTTCGCGAATGCGTTTCAGGTCAAATCCCGCGCGGAACGCCTCTGCAATGGTTAGGAAGCGGTCAGGTGTCGCCTTGCGCAGGTGATATTCCAGCGCTTTGATATCGCGCTCCTCTTCTGGGGTGTCAGACCAGCCTGCAATCTCGGGTGTGTTGAGCCCTGTGAGGCCAGTTTCCATGGACCGTAGGGCCTTTTGCAGGCTTTCGGCAAAGCTGCGGCCAATCGCCATGGCTTCACCCACTGATTTCATGGAGGTGGTGAGCAGTGGCTCGGTGCCGGAAAATTTTTCGAACGTAAAGCGCGGTATTTTCGTTACCACATAGTCAATTGTCGGCTCGAATGATGCGGGTGTCACGCCAGTAATATCATTATCCAATTCATCCAAGGTGTAACCAACAGCCAGTTTTGCAGCAACCTTGGCGATGGGGAAGCCCGTGGCCTTGGATGCCAGCGCCGAGGACCGCGATACGCGCGGGTTCATTTCGATGACAATCAAACGGCCATTTGCCGGATTTACAGCAAACTGCACGTTAGACCCGCCGGTTTCCACGCCAATTTCGCGCAGGACCGCAATTGATGCGTTGCGCATGATTTGATATTCGCGGTCGGTGAGCGTCAAGGCCGGTGCCACAGTAATACTGTCGCCCGTGTGGACACCCATGGGGTCAACATTTTCAATAGAGCAAATGATGATGCAGTTATCCGCTTTGTCGCGGACCACTTCCATTTCATATTCTTTCCAACCGATGACGCTTTCTTCAACCAGCACCTCGTTGGTGGGGCTCGCATCCAGACCGCCTAGGATAATCTGCGTATATTCTTCTTTGTTATAGGCAATGCCACCACCCGTACCGCCCATGGTGTAGCTGGGGCGAATGATGGCGGGTAGGCCGACAACCTCTAGCGCGGCGAGGGCTTCATCCATCGAATGGCACAGGCGTGATGCCGGACAGTCAAGGCCAATTTTTTCCATGGCATTGCGGAACAACTGGCGATCTTCTGCCTTGTCGATGGCTTCCTTTGTGGCGCCGATCAGTTCAACATTGTATTTTTCAAGGACACCGCGGTGGGCCAGCGTGAGGGCCGTGTTCAGACCCGTTTGCCCACCCATCGTCGGCAGAAGCGCGTCAGGGCGCTCTTTTTCAATGATTTTTTCAACGGCCTCGGCGGTAATCGGCTCCACATAGGTGGCATCAGCCAATCCATCTGCGTTGGCGCCATACCCCTCCAATAGCTCGGGGTCGGTCATGATGGTGGCGGGGTTGGAGTTCACCAGGATAACCCGGTACCCTTCTTCCTTCAGCGCTTTACAGGCCTGTGTGCCGGAATAATCAAACTCGCACGCTTGGCCAATCACAATGGGGCCAGCGCCAATGATCATGACGGATTTAATATCGGTACGTTTTGGCATTATTTTGCCTCCATCATGTTGGCGAATCGGGTGAATAGGTAATGACTGTCTTGCGGGCCGGGTGAAGCTTCTGGATGATGCTGGACGCTGAAGATAGGCGCACTCTTCCACTGGATGCCACACACGGTTTTATCGAAAAGCGAGATATGGCTGACCTCTACATCATCGGGCAGGCTGTCGGCCTCGACCGAGAAACCATGGTTCATGGAGGTAATCTCAACTTTATTGGTATTGAAATCTTGCACGGGGTGGTTGGCACCGCGGTGCCCCTGATGCATCTTGTATGTCTTTCCGCCCGCCGCCAGCGCAAGGATCTGGTGCCCCAGACAGATGCCAAAGATGGGCTTGCCGGATGTCATCAGTTGCTGAACCACGGCAATGGCGTATTTTCCCGTGGCCGCCGGGTCGCCCGGCCCATTGGAGAGGAATATCCCGTCCGGGTTCATGGCCAGGATATCGTCAGCAGACGCTGTGCAGGGGACGACCGTGACCCGCGCGCCAATACTGCCGAGGCAACGTAGAATGTTGCGCTTGATGCCATAGTCAATGGCGACGACATGAAATTTAGGAGTGTCTAAGTCACCAAAGCCATTATCAATGGTCCATGTTTTTTCGGCCCATGGGTAATTGCTCTTGGTCGACACCTCAATGGCGAGGTCCATACCTTCAAGTCCGGCCCATGACTTGGCTTTTTCGATCAATGCGGGAATGTCGAATTTGCCATCGGCGGCATGGGCGACAACCCCATTGGGCGCTCCGTTGGTGCGGATGTAGCGGGTAAGGCGACGGGTATCAACGCCACAGAGGCCGACGAGGCCATGTTTTCGCGCCCAGTCATTAAAATGTGTGGTCGCGCGGTAATTCGCCGCCGCTGTAATTGGCTCACGTAAAATAAAACCCCGGGCTGCGGGGGTTTCTGATTCCATATCCTGATCATTGGCTCCAACGTTGCCAATATGCGGGAAAGTGAAATTGATAATTTGCCCCGCGTAGGATGGATCGGTTAAGATTTCTTGATACCCAGACATGGAGGTGTTGAAGCAAACCTCGCCCACTGTGTCGCCTTCTGCCCCAACTCCATAACCCCAAAATAACGAGCCGTCAGCGAGAACTAGGACGCCCGTCACGCCCGGTTTGGGTGGTGAAAAGCGGCCTGCATTTTGATCGGTCATGGATCATCTTTCCTTGATTTGTACCTGCCTATCGGTTTGTCACCGGACCTTATACTGGGCCTATGACGAGCCCGGTAGTGGGCCGGTCGGATGGATGGTGCCGGCAGGTCATTTTTTTGGCCTTCGCAGTGTAAGAGAATCGATCTTGCACCAGCCAAATTGGCGGGACAATAAGCAAAAGACAGGCGCGGGTCAAGTAGAACCGCAAGAATAATATCATTTAAAATCAATGGCTTATAAGATAATTGGTGGGTTTACATGGGTCGATGTTTCTACTAGTATGGTCGTTTCCGAATCGCAATCTATTGTATTTGGGCACGCCCTAGAGGGGCCGGACAAAAAGGCAAAAAACTGTCCGGTGGGAATGTGCTAAATGAATCAGGGGGATAGAGTCGGTATGCTTCGTGATAAGTTGAACGAAAACCTTAAAGATGCCATGCGCGCCAAAGAGCCAAGACGGCTTTCGACGCTACGGTTGATTCTGGCTGCGATTAAAGATCGGGATATTTCCATGCGGACCCAAGACACGTCCGAAGAGGATGATGATGCTGTTATCATGGGCATCTTGTCGAAAATGATCAAGCAGCGTCGCGATAGCATCACGGCCTATGAAGAGGCCGGGCGACTGGAATTGGCAGAGCGTGAAAGAGACGAGATTGGGGTCATCGAGGCCTTTTTACCCAAGCAATTGAGCGAGGAAGAAGTGGCTGATGCGGTGCGCGGTGTGGTTGCCGAACTCGGCGCGGAAGGTCTGAAGGACATGGGGCGAACCATGGGCGCGCTCAAAGAAAAATACGAAGGGCAAATGGATTTCTCTCGGGCATCTATGGTGGTCAAAGAGATGCTGTCCGCGTAATTTGTGTTTTTAATCTGTTGCACCTTTGGGAACTGTTATTAGAATTGCGCCCTTGCACTTTGGGGTCGATTTTGATCGACCGTGTACTCAAAGGTATAGGCTTTATTCATGCGTTTTCCTCCTGAATTTCTAGACGAAGTTCGCCGCCGCGTTTCCGTGGTGGATGTGGTCTCACGCAAGGTTAAATTGGTCCGCAAGGGCCGGGAACGCATGGGGTTGTGCCCGTTTCACAGCGAAAAAACACCCTCGTTTACAGTCAATGAAGACAAAGGATTTTACCACTGTTTCGGTTGCGGCGCGCATGGGGATGCCTTTCGCTTCTTAACCGAATCAGAGGGCGTGCCCTTTCCGGAGGCAGTTGAACGGTTGGCCAGTGAGGCCGGTGTCGAGGTGCCGCAGTTAAGCGCGGAGGAGAAAGAAGCCTACGCCCGACGTGATACACTCTATGACGTTATGCAGGCCGCTGCGAGCTGGTACGAGAGCCAACTTGCAGCATCCGTTGGGGCCGATGCCCGCGCTTATTTGGAAGGCCGGGAGATTAAACCACAGACCGTGGGCGATTTCCGTATCGGATATGCACCTGATGGGCGTACCGCGCTGAAAGATGCCATGATCGCGCGCAAGGTTTCCGAAGATCAAATGGTTGAAGCGGGCCTTTTAATTAAACCCGAAGATGGCAGTGCCAGCTTTGATCGCTTTCGCGGGCGCATCATATTCCCTATTTCGGATGCGCAGGGTCGGGTGATAGCCTTTGGCGGGCGCGCCATGAACAAAGATGCCAAGGCGAAATATTTGAACTCGCCCGAGACGCCGTTATTCCACAAAGGGCACAATCTTTATAATCTAGGGCCAGCACGAAAGGCGGCATATGAAGCTGGCACGGTTATCGTGGCTGAGGGTTATATGGATGTTATTGCCCTTTATCAGGGCGGCTTTCCACATGCGGTGGCTCCATTGGGTACGGCACTTACGGAAGATCAAATTGGCCTTTTGTGGCGGATGGCGGCAGAGCCCATTCTGTGCTTTGACGGCGATAAGGCGGGCTTCAGGGCTGCTGAGCGTGCGTTAGAACGGGCGTTACCCAAGCTCCGCCCCGGTTATAGCCTGCAATTTGCACTGCTTCCTGAAGGCGAGGACCCGGATGACCTGATCCGGCGGGCGGGGTCATCCGCCATGCAGCGCGTGCTGTCGGATGGGCTGTCACTGGTTGAAATGCTGTGGCGTACTTTGACTGAGGGTGCCGACATTTCTACGCCAGAGCGTCGGGCTGGGTTGGAAAAGAAAGTTTTTGATGCGTTGCGCCCGATCGAAGACGAAAAAATTCGCAAATTCTATGGGACCGAATTTCGCGACCGCGTGAACCAGATGTTTTGGCAGCAGCGATCAGCTGGTAGGCCACAGCGAAAACTTGGCGCGACGGCGCGGCGCGGGGCGCCGTCGGGGGGCAAATGGCGCGGCCCGTCGCGGTATGAACATCAAGGGCGCGGCGCGCAAACCAATGACGCCAGCATGGAATTAAAGCGCACTCGGTTGGCACAGGCGCTGGGCAGCGATGCGGATTTGGCACGTATGGAAGAATTGTTATGCCTATCAATCCTTAATCACCCGCAGCTTTTGGTGAGCCATTTGGAAGACTTTGCCGGTTTGCGTTTTGGCGATCCAACGTTGGCGGCGATCCATGACAGCATTGTGGCCTATGCGGAAAAAGGAGAGGGGCTTGACGCCGGCAACCTTTATGCCCATCTGGTAGGCGAAGGCCATGAAAAAACCTATTTGCGATTGATGGGGGCTGAACATGGCGACTGGCATGTCGGTGCTGGGGCCAAGTTGTCCGACGCCGAAACAGGATTTGTTCATACGCTGAAGCGGATGGAGTTTATCTGCATCCAGATGCGTGAAAAGCAAGCCGCCGTGGACGAGGTTATGCGTAATTTTACCGAGGCTGGCATCAAGCGAATTAGTGCGCTTCGTGAAGATTTGAACGCGACGGACGCGAATGAGCCAGATATAGAGGGATATGGTCTTGCATCGGAGCGCAGGAAAACCTATTAAAGCGCTCTGCACTTGCGAATAGTGATTCGTTGGGCATGCCTTGTTATGCGCAATTTTCACCGAATGATCGGTTGGGAGAGAAGAATAAATGGCAAAAGCAGCCAAATCAGCAGACGCGGACAAAGGCGCACGCGCCGACAGCGAAGCGCCACTTATTGATTCCACAGGTAAAGCGGTTAAGGAAATGATCGCCCGCGCAAAAGAGCGCGGCTATATTTCTTATGACGAGCTGAATGCAACCCTGCCTCAGGATGAAATGTCATCGGAAAAAATCGAAGACATTATGACCATGTTGTCAGAGATGGGCATCAATGTGATCGAGGGCGACGAGCCCGAAGACACTGACAAGGTTGAAGCTAAAGAAGAGTTTGCCGTCAGTAAAAAATCAGAATCTGGTGAACGCACGGACGATCCGGTCCGCATGTACCTGCGCGAGATGGGACGTGTAGAACTGCTTTCTCGTGAAGGCGAGATTGCCATCGCAAAGCGAATTGAAGCTGGGCGCGATGCGATGATTGAAGGGCTGTGTGACAGCCCAATGACGTTTAAAGCGATTATTTCATGGGCCGAAGATCTGGCAGAGGGCAACCTGTTGCTGCGCGATATCATTGATCTTGATGCGTCCACGGGCAAGGGCCCGCAAACCGCAGATATGAAAGATGACGACAGTGACGACGATGACGATGACGATGATGGCGACGAACAGGGCGCTGTAAAACAATCAACGAGCGACAAGGCCGAAAACAAAGACGACGTGCGCGGCACAAGCAGCAGCGACGCATCCGCTGAAGGTAAAAGCGACGATGATGAAGGGGGCGACGACGGCTCCGACGATGATGCGGACGAAGACGAGGGCAATATGTCCCTTGCTGCGATGGAAGAGGCGCTGACGCCAGAGGCGCTGGAAAAATTCCAGGCGATCACGTCGACATATAAGAAATTTGCGCGCCTTCACAAACAGCGCCACGAGGCGGCTCAGACGGGTGACGAGCTTTCCACGTCGCAGGAACGGCGCTTTAAAAAGCTGCGCCGCGAGCTGGCTGACCTTGTTGCCAGTATGCATTTTAATAATGGCCGCATTGAAGAGCTGGTTGACCAACTCTACGGTTTGAATAAGCGCTTGGTCTCCTTGGGCGGTAGCGTTCTGCGTCTGGCTGAACGGTATAAAATCGCGCGCAAGTCCTTCCTCGATGAATATATGGGGAACGAGTTGGAAAAAGGTTGGCTTGAGCGTGTCTCTAAATTGGGTAAAAACTGGGCACGCTTTGCCGAGAACGAAGCTGATGCCGTGCATAATATCCGCGAGCAGGTGAGCGAAGTCTCTCATGTGTCCGGTTTGAACGTGGCTGAGTTTCGGCGCATTGTTAAAACAGTGCAAAAAGGCGAAAAGGAAGCGCGCATTGCCAAGAAGGAAATGGTTGAAGCCAACCTTCGTCTCGTGATTTCCATTGCCAAAAAATATACCAATCGGGGCCTGCAATTTCTCGATCTCATTCAAGAAGGCAATATTGGCCTGATGAAGGCGGTTGATAAGTTTGAATATCGCCGCGGGTACAAATTCTCCACCTATGCGACATGGTGGATCCGGCAGGCCATCACCCGGTCCATCGCCGATCAGGCCCGGACAATTCGAATTCCCGTGCACATGATCGAGACGATCAATAAACTGGTGCGGACATCACGCCAGATGTTGCACGAAATTGGCCGCGAGCCGACGCCAGAAGAATTGGCGACGCGTCTGTCTATGCCGCTTGAAAAAGTGCGCAAGGTTATGAAGATTGCTAAAGAACCGATTAGCCTTGAAACCCCCATCGGGGACGAAGAAGACAGCCATCTTGGTGATTTTATCGAAGACAAAAATGCCGTCTTGCCGCTGGATGCAGCGATTCACGCCAATCTTCGTGCGACGACAACACGGGTGTTGGCATCCCTGACGCCCCGCGAGGAACGGGTTTTGCGCATGCGTTTTGGCATTGGCATGAACACAGATCACACCCTTGAAGAGGTGGGGCAGCAGTTCTCTGTCACCCGCGAGCGTATCCGTCAGATTGAAGCAAAAGCCCTGCGCAAATTGAAGCATCCGTCACGTTCACGTAAGCTCCGTAGCTTCCTTGATACTTGATACGTTGTATGCTTAAGGTCCAAATTATTCCGGTCACCCCGTTTCAACAAAACTGTTCACTGATTTGGTGCGACGAGACGATGCAGGGGGCTGTGGTTGACCCCGGCGGGGATTTGGACCGTATTGTGACCATGATCCAAAAACACGGTGTGACCTTGACGCAAATTCTGATAACACACGGTCATATTGATCATTGCGGCGGTGCACTTGATTTGAAGTCGCGCCTTGATGTGCCGATCATCGGTCCGGAAAAAGAAGATCAGTTTTGGATCGCCACTTTGGCCGAAGATGGGGCTAAATACGGTTTTGGCTGGGCGAAGACGTTTGCGCCGGATCGTTGGTTGGATGATGGGGATGAAGTTCAGATCGGCAATGAATCGCTGTCGGTGCTGCATTGCCCGGGCCATACGCCGGGTCATGTGGTGTTCTACCACCAAGCGCAAAAACTGGCGATTGTCGGTGATGTTCTCTTTAAGGGAAGCGTCGGTCGCACCGATTTTCCGCGTGGTAATACGCAGGACTTGATCGACTCGATTCGTAATAAATTATGGCCGCTTGGTAATGATGTCTCTTTCGTGCCGGGGCATGGGCCGATGTCGACCTTTGGCGACGAACGTGCCAGTAATCCCTATGTTGGGGATGCGGCGGTTTCACGTTAAGCCAAATAAATTTAATTATTTTAATGACTGAGACCAAGCAGGCGGTATGCCGCCCGGCGGGCGCGGCGAGCGGCAATGGTTGCCCCTGTAGAAAAGGCGACCGATGTGGCGCCTTCTAACAGGAGGACATATTGTTCTGCCAGCCCCGCAGAATTTGCAGCGCCTGCTTCGCGGGTCAGCCTTGATACAAGCTCAAATATGCGCGCTGTATGGGCCGCCGCTGCTTTATGTACGGGGTGATCTTGGTCAGGATATTCGCCAGCAGCCCGTGTGAAAATACATCCTTTAAACCCCTTTTGGCGAAACCAAGATTCGTAAATATCAAACAATGCAAATAGCTTGTATTTTGATGTTTCCGGGCGTTCAGCAAGTTCAAGTTCGATCCACGTGATGACGCGATCACTTTTGTAGCGCAGGCATTCGGTGATCAGCGATTCCTTGGATTCAAAATGATTATAAAGAGTCATTTTTGCGATGCCGGCCTCAGCGATCACCCGGTCAATTCCGGTCGCGTGGAAACCATTTTTATAGAAAAGGTCCATCGCAGTATGAATAAGATGCTTGCGTTTTCGGCTGGCCAAGTTCGATCACCATTTTTTGCACAATCATTGACGCGCGTATGGCTGAATTATACAGATCAGTCTATTTTTGACAAGTAGATCAATAATATGAACGGATTTTCAGCGGAATTTAACTGATATTGGCAATCGATAAGAGCTTGAAGTCGCGAAATTTTATATGGCGCATCAATTCACGGGCGTTGTCCATTTCCCATGTTTTAGACCCCTCCATCACCGCAACGCCGACCATGATTGTTGGGGTATTGCTGGCGTCCAAAAATGGGCAGAATAGGCTCGGAAATGTATATTCGCGCATGCCCTTGATATTGATTGATCGGTCAATGACCCCGACCGCAGGCCGGTGGAGAACATCATGGACAAACGTCTCGTAATTTTCGCGGTCCGCGCCTTGATAAAAATCAAAGATATTCTCATTGGCATTTTGTCGCCCGACAAACTCTTCAAGCCATGTACCGCGCAATGAGACACGGTAGTCGTGTGGTCCATGGCTATGCGCCACGAAAACATGGGGCAAGATCGGTGTAATTTTCGCCGGATCGAAGTCGGCATAGGCCGGAATACTTTGCGCATCCCTGCGAGGAAGGGAAAGCCAATACTCTAAAAAGGTGTCGCCCGCATCGAAGCCAGTCCCACTCATATTTATCCCCTCATCTGGCGTTTTGCGCAGATAAACCACCTGATCGTGTCAGGTGTCCCCCCATTAGGCTGACAAAGAATGCGGCTCGTGCGGGCAAAAATCAAGTACTCAGTTAGCGCATGAATGGCTGAATGCAGCATGATAAAAGCACAGGTTGTTTTTGCGGCGGGATTTGTTCAATATGCGGGGGTCAAGTTGGCCCCTTATGTAAAAAGGAGAGAGTTGTCATGTCAAGTCGGGATGGAGTTGAGCATGATTTGGCACCGGGTAAACTGAAGAGGTGCCAGATTACGGGGTCCCCCAATTTATTTGAGATTATTGACTTAGGGCATCAACCGCCTTGTGATTCTATGCTCACGGATGAGATGCTCGACCAGCCAGAAAAAACCTATCCGCTCCGATTATTCATGTGTCCGGATTCTGGTCTCGCCCAGTTGGATTATGTGATTGACGGTGCCGAGGTTTATCATCCCGACTATCCCTATCGCAGTGGCATCTCCAAACCGTTAGAGGTCTACCAACGCGCTTTTGCCGATTCTATTGTGGCGCGGTTTAGCCTGACGTCTGGCGCGTTATGTGTTGATATTGGCTCTAATGATGGGACTCTGTTGACCGGGTTCCAGCGTCATGGCATGACGGCACTGGGCGTAGAGCCCACAAATATCGCCAAAATCGCGCGCGAAGAAAATAGCATCGAAACCATCCAAAGTTTTTTCACAGAAGAGCTTGCCCGCACGATTGCCAGCGATTATGGCAAAGCCAAGGTGATTACTGCAACCAATGTGTTTGCACATATGGCCACCCTTGGCGAAGTATGTCGCGGCATTGACGCGCTGCTGGATGACGATGGGGTCTTTGTTACTGAAAGCCATTATCTGTTGGATGTGCTTAAGAAAATGCAGGTTGATACGATTTATCACGAACACATCCGCACCTATAGCCTTAAGTCCCTAGTGGCCTTATTTCCTTATTACGGGATGGAGGTTTTTGACGTGCAGCGGGCTGATCGTTACGGCGGTAATATCCGCGCCTATGTCGCGCGTAAGGGCAAACACCCGATTTCGCCAGCGGTGGCTGACCTGTTGGCGGAAGAAGAGCGCGAAGGTCTGTTCGACGAGGCCAAATGGCGGGATTTTGCTACGCGCGTTCGCGATAACCGTGACCGCTTTATGGAATGGGCATGGCGCACCAAGATGGAAGGCAAGACGATTGCGGGCAATTCCTGTCCGGGGCGTGCGGCTACGCTATTGAATTATTATGGGGTGACCAAGGATTTAATGCCTTACATCTGTGAATTACCGACCTCGCTGAAAATGGGGTTGTATCAACCGGGCACACATATCCCCGTGGTCCAAGGCACACGATTAGTGGAAGAACAGCCGGATTATGTGGTGTTGAACGCATGGCACTATGCCGAGCCTATTATCAAGCGTTTGCGGTCTGAGGGCGTGAAATCAAAGCTTGTCATGCCGCTGCCGGAGTTTGAAATTCTGGATGTTTAGTTGCTGGATAATTCGCCCACGCTAAATTTTTCATATGCGGTGATGATGTCCTCAACCAGTGGTCCGCGCGAAGTCAGGCGCTGTGCAGATCTATACCCCATATCTTGCCATTTGGCGTATTCGCCTGCGTCGTCGGCCAAGCGGATAGCAATTTCTGCCATGTGATCATAATCGGCGATTTCGGGGAGGCCTTCTGCTGCGGCCCCCGAATCTCCGACGCGCAGGCTGAGTGTGGGAAGACCCGCGGCTTGCGCAAAAATAATGATGGACCCCGCGCCGTGCCGTGCAGGGTTGAGATAGATGTCGCAAATTTCGTAAAAGGCCATGACATCTTCTTGGAAACCGACGAAGTTGCTTTTGGGTCCGAGAATGGGGTTATTCGCGATGGTCGTGTCGTATTTTTCATAAATCCCTACGAAAGCAAAATGAGCTTTCTCATGCGTGGCGACCTTCTCTAACATGGCAATGAAACGTCCATCCACATCGGAATCCAGTCGCATACCGGCGATCACATAAACCGTATCATCTTCGGGAATATTAAGCTCCGCTCGGGTGAGGGTGCTGGTTTTTTCCGGCGGTTTAAATCCTGGATGGCGTGAAAATAGATGAAGGCGGTCCAGCCCTTCGTTTTTCATGAGAGCCCGTTGGGTGTCGTCAGGTTCGTCCCAAGTGTGGAAATAGGCGCTGGTGGTTATGGGAATTTCGCGGCTGGTTGGATACATGAAGACAAAGGCACGCTTGGTGAACAATTCCGCCAACACGCAGCGCCCGCCAACAACGATCACCGCTGCGGGATCAAATTCTTCTATCTTTCGGGTACTGGCGATAATGCCTTCGTCATTGAATGCGTCCGCGGTATTTGACCAAAAGTCAACCTCAACACCCTCCCATAAGAGTTTGGGTTGCTGCGGCGTGGTTGTAAACTGAGCCATTGGTACGAAACTGCCCTCATATTCTGGGCCAAGCTCCATTGTATTCACGATCAAGACATCTTTGCCGTACTCTTTTATCAGAATGCGTGCAAACTCCACGCAGTCGATGGTTGGCGCATGACCCCGCCCGACGAATTGCTGGGTCATAATGACCACGCGATTATTCGGCTTAAAATGATCTTTGATGGCGACGCTGTGTTCTTTGATAACGGTTTTAACTTGTTTCAAAAGCGCGCCATATAACCGCAGGATCAGCGTGCGAGAATAGAGCCGATCAAACTCAGGACTGCTACCAACGGACGTCGTGAACCGCAATCTGCTGAGGCCGTTTAAATTGGCAACCAATTGTGCGGCACTGCCCTTAAAGGCGCTCATTCTATTGAGAGCAGTTTTGATATAGGCACTCTTCCCAGTGACAGCATATCCTAGGCTGGCAGCAATAATCCCCATGCGTGGGTCACGCTGTTTCTGCGCTCTCTTGACGGTATCCAGAACAACTTTTTTGGCGACCTCATCTAGGGAATCAAACTCTGTAGCAATCAGGGTTGATAACTCAACCATTTGGCGGTGTTGCTCTTCATTTGGCACATAATTTCGAAGGCTCAAAAATTCGACGAGTTCGCTGGCTTCCATAGATCCGATATGCTCCTTCAATTGCGATGCCGAGAGGGTACCGGGGTGGGCCTGCAAATGCAATTGTGCAAATCTTGGTGTCCCTCTTGCGGGGGTATATCAGTTGGGGCTTGTGCTGATGCGCGCTGTTTTCTATCCTAGATTTATGCGGGGGCTTTTGAGGATGAGTAGAATTTTACAATGAAAATTGGAATCATTGGTGCGGGCGATCATGTTGTCCGCAATATCCTGCCCGCCTTGGCTGATGTCAGTGGGTTAAGCCCTGCGGCCATCCTTGTGCGTGCGCCTGAAAAATATGCCGCCCTTGCCGCGTCTCTCGGTGTTGCGCTTTATACGGATGCGGATGCGTTTTTTCTGCGTCCGGACGTGCAGGCGATATTTATCGCCAGTCCCATTCCCACGCATTTCAAATTTGCCCGCAGGGCGCTTCTGGCAGGCAAACACGCATGGTGCGAAAAAACCATCACAACGACCCATGAAGAGGCTGTGGAGTTGGCGCAGATCGCGGCGGAGACTGGCCTGATGGTGGCGGAAGCCGCCATGTATCTGCATCACCGGCAGTTTGATATCCTGCGACAGGTCATCCATGAGGCGGGGCAGGTTGGTGGCACCAAAGCGCGGTTTCATGTACCGGATGTCAGTGCTACAAGCCCCCGATACGCCCCATCAGAAGGCGGCGGCGGCTTGTTGGATCAGGGCTTTTATCCGCTGTCTTTGGCGCACGCATTGTTCGGTATGCCCGACGATATCAGTGCCGAAATCGCAGTCCACACCAACCATAGGGTTGATAATTGGGGCCGCGCCGCGCTCGACTATGGGGCGTTTAATTTTGATGCGGGCTGGTGCATGGGGTGCGATTATCAAAACATGTTGGAAGTGCAATTCGATCAAGGAAAGATGCGAGTTGAGCGCGTTTTTTCAAAGCCCGGTGATTTGCGGACCGTCATCAGATTTGAGGGGATGGACCGGCCCGATATCGTCGTTCCGCCGGACAATCATTTCGTCAATATGCTGGCCGAATTTGCCGCGAAAGTGGACGACGAAGATTACCGAGCAAAAGCACGGGAGGCATTCTTGGCACGATCCTTGATTGTCTCTCGGGTGAAACAAGCAGCGACTGATAAGGATAGCAACATATGACAATCCTAGTGACCGGCGGCGCGGGGTTTATCGGCTCGGCGGTGGTGCGTCGGCTGATAAATGATGGGCTTTTGGGACAAAAAGGCCAGCGCGTGGTGAATGTTGATGCGCTGACGTACGCGGGTAATTTGGACAGCCTGCCCGGGGTGTTGGACCACCCCAATCATATCTTGGTTGAGGCTGATATTTGCGATGCGTCCCCTATGGAAGAAATTTTTGCGACCCACCAACCGGATTATGTTCTGCACCTCGCAGCGGAAAGCCATGTCGATCGCTCAATCGATGGCCCGATGCCCTTTGTCCAGACGAATATGGTTGGGACCTCGGTCCTACTTGAGACGGCTTTGGCCTATTGGCAAAACTTATCAGCTAAGGGCGCGCGGGACCGTGCTGCTTCTTTTCGCTTTCTTCATGTCTCCACCGACGAAGTTTATGGTGATCTCAGCGCCGATGCCCCCGCATTTAGCGAAGACCATCCCTATCAACCCTCGTCGCCTTATTCGGCGTCCAAGGCCAGCGCTGATCATATGGTCCGGGCGTGGCATCGCACCTATGGTTTTCCCGCAGTGATCACCAATTGCTCGAATAATTATGGCCCTTATCAATTCCCCGAAAAATTGATCCCGAAAACCATTTTAAGCATCCTGAACCACCAGCCCATTGATGTTTATGGCGATGGATTGCAGGTCCGTGACTGGCTGTTTGTCGATGATCACGTGCAGGCGCTGTTGCAGGTTCTGGTCCACGGCATAGTGGGAGAGACCTATAATATTGGCGGGGATAGTGAAAGGACCAATATAGACGTTGTGCGCACGATCTGCGCGATCGTCGATCGCTTGCACCCAGCCGCGAGGGGCAAAAGCGAAGACTTGATACATTTTGTCAAAGACCGCCCCGGGCATGACCGGCGCTATGCGGTGGATAGCCGCAAGATCAAAGCAAAGCTTGGCTGGTCCGCCAATCAGAGCTTTGATGCGGGGTTAGAGAAAACCGTGCAATGGTATTTGAATAACCAAACATGGTGTGAACGGGTGTTGGATGGCAGTTATCTTTTGAATAGATTGGGCGAGGGGAGTGTATGATGAATTGGAAAGCAATCATATTGGCCGGGGGGTCTGGCACGCGGCTTAGCCCGATCACCAAGGCGGTCTCGAAACAGTTGCTGCCGATCTATGATAAACCCATGATCTATTATCCCCTGTCGGTATTGATGGTCGCGAAAATTCGTGAAGTATTGCTGATCTCAACGCCAGAGGACCTCGCCTCATATAAGGCCCTTCTCGGTGATGGCAGCGACTTTGGCTTGGATATCAGCTATGCGGTGCAGGACGCGCCAAATGGCATTGCAGAAGCGTTTTTAATTGGTGCTGACTTTATTGGGGATAGCAATGTCTGCTTGATCCTTGGGGATAATATATTCTATGGCCAAGGGCTTTACCGTTTTCTTGATAGTGCAACATCACGGCAAAGCGGTGCAACGGTTATGGGGTATCAAGTGCGCGACCCAGAACGATTTGGCGTTGTCGAATTGGATAAAAATGGACAAGCTCTATCGATCGAAGAAAAGCCGGAAAGCCCTAAAAGCCACCTCGCTGTGACCGGGCTATATTTCTATGACAATCAGGTGGTGGATGTCGCCCGTGCGGTGAAGCCATCGGCGCGCGGCGAATTGGAAATTACCAGCGTTAACCAAGCCTACCTGAAGCGCGGCGCGTTGAATGTGGAGCAGCTAGGGCGCGGGTTCGCTTGGTTGGATACAGGGACATATGACAGCTTGATTGCGGCCTCGCAATTTGTCCAAACCATTGAAGAACGGCAGGGCCTAAAGATTGCTTGTTTAGAGGAAATTGGTTTTCGCAACGGCTGGCTGGGCAAGGATGACCTCCTTGCCCGTGCCGCCGAAATGGGGGATGCCAGCTATGGTGTCTATCTCAAAGAGATTGCGCGCCAAGGCTTATAGGCACCCGCAGGTGTTCAGTCCTCTGGCTTTTCGAGAACCGGATAATCCACCCCTAACTGTTCCAGATAGGTGTCGTATTTATCCGAATCATAATACAGCTCTTCCAGACGCGATTTAAACGCCGCCATGATTTCAGCATTCTTTTCGATGGCTGGCTCGTCAGTATCGGAAATGAACGGCTTATAGGTAATCTCCTTGGTTTGCTCGTTCTGGAAATAGTCTTGAGCATTTGCACGCAGGTCCGGTTGAGTCAACAGGTCCAACATGGTGGCTGCAATGACCTTGGCCCCTGCTGTGGCCCCCTTGTGGGCAATCGGCGTGGCCATCGCCATGGCGCTGGACCAGTGATGGCCTTGTAGGCCACGCACATTTGACGGAAAACGCAGCGTGACTGTTGGTACACTCCATGACACGTCGCCAATATCGTCTGAACCGCCACTGATGGGGCGCTCAGGCGGTGCTTGCAGGCCGGATAGTTCGCTGGCCAGCCCATCAATTTTATCCGACCCCATCAAGGTTTGCAGGGCCTTTGCATAGGCCTGATCGTCTTCGGACCAGTTTGGCAGGCCAACGGCTTGGATATTCGCATCCATAGCTTCGGCGATCGGCTTATTGAAATGACGCGGCCATGCCGCACCGATAATGCGGCGGCTCATTTGCGTATCCGTCATCAGCGCGGCACCCTCGGCAATTTTTTGCAGGCTTTCGAAGTTTTTGACGATATTTTCAGCGGTAATTTCGCGGATGAAATACCAAACAGTGGCTTTTGAGGGCACGACATTTGGTTGATCACCGCCATCGACAATCACATAATGGGACCGTTGTAACGGGTGTAGATGTTCACGTTTAAAATTCCATCCCACATTCATCAACTCAACCGCATCCAGTGCGCTTTTGCCTTTCCATGGATCACCCGCACCGTGCGCGGCAACCCCGTCGAAGCTAAATTCTACACTGATTAGGCCCGTGCCCCGGGTGGCACCCCAAGCGGTACTCAAGTTATTTGACACATGGGTGAACAGGGCGGCATCAACCCCGTTAAAGCGTCCGTCGCGGGCAAAATAGGCTTTTGCAGCGACCAACTCTTCGGCAATGCCGGGCCAAACCACGATTGTGCCCGCGATATTCTCGCGCTCCATAATATCTTTCACAGCAAGGGCCGCGGTGATATTGACGCCTTGGCCGGAATTATGGCCTTCGCCATGGCCGGGCGCGCCTTCAATCATCGGCTGGCGATAAGCAACACCGGGCATTTGTGATGATTTGGGAATCCCATCGACGTCAGAGCCAAGGGCAATCACCGGGCCGCCCTCGCCATGGGTCCAGCTGGCCCACCATGCGCTTGGCATACCGGACACACCTGTTTCCACTTCAAAGCCATTGTCGCGCAGAATACCGGTGAGGTATTTCTGGGTTTCGAATTCTTGAAACGCCAATTCAGAATAAGAAAACAGCGTATCGACGATTTCCTGCGTTAATTTGGCGTTGGCGTCGACCTTGGCGGCGGCTTCGGCTTTAAGACCCGTTAGGCTTGGTGCCGTCTCTTCGGCGTTTGCGATCGGTGTGATCGCCAGACAGGCTGCGATTGCAACACTGGATATAGATCGGAACATGGTTACCCCCTTATGGATTTTTATTCGTTGATTGATGTTCTTGGCCAGATGTTAGTCGCAGCGTAGCGGAATGTGGAGCGTTTTTTTCTACCGCGCTGCTGGTCAATACCAGCGCCAGGATGCTAGGCTATAGCTTATCTGTAAAAGGGGATGATCATCACGAGACCTCTACAGAAATATGACGCTAAGCAATCTTGGCATGCCATTAGCGCCAAGACCGCTGAACGCATGCTGGCGACCAGTGTCGAGGGTCTTGAAGCGGACGACGTGGCCGCACGGCGCGCCCAGTTCGGCGCCAACGAATTGCCACAGCCCCCTCGCAAAACCCCGCTGGAGGTTTATCTTTCTCAGTTCAAAAGCGCCTTTATTTATCTGTTATTGGCCGCCGCTGTCGTGTCTCTGATATTGGGGGATGCGGGTGACGCGCTGTTTATTTTCGTGGTTTTACAGATCAATGCCGTGATTGGCACATTTCAGGAATGGCGAGCACAGGAAAATGCCGCGAAGCTGGAAACCGTGGTGCAGGCGGTGTGCATGGTGCGGCGCGATGGCGCATGGCAAAGCCTTGACAGCAGTCAATTGGTCCCCGGCGATATCGTGCGGGTTGTGGCCGGGATGAATGTGCCGGCAGCAGTGCGTCTTGTTTCATCGCAATCATTGGAGGTGGATGAATCCCTTCTGACGGGCGAATCAATGCCAGTGATCAAAGACGCGGCCTTAACTCTGGACGAGGTGGCCCCGTTGGCGGAGCGCGGCAATATGTTGCATGCAGGAACCTCGGTCTTACGCGGTGAAGGGGTCGGGATTGTCTGCGCGATTGGTTTGGCCACCGAGGTCGGGCAGGTGGCGCTGGCGCTGAGTACGGCTGGCGACGTCGCCCCACCATTGATCCGCCGCATGCGAGAGTTTACGCGCACGGTTGCGGTGGTCATGTTGGCGGTGATTGTTTTGATTGCGTTGGTTGAGATCAGCCGAGGCGCATCGCCGGAAGCGATATTTCTGATGGCTGTAGCCCTTGCTGTTGCCGCTGTGCCAGAAGGATTACCGGTGGCGCTGACCGTCGCATTGTCTATCGGTGTGACCCGAATGGCGCGGCGAAATGTGGTGGTGCGAAAGCTGGCCGCAGTTGAGGGGCTGGGCAGTTGCACGCTGATTGCGGCGGATAAGACAGGCACGCTGACCCGAAACGAATTAAGTGTGCAGTTGGTGCATTTACCCGAGCGTGGCGACGTGGCGTTTGCTGACATGCCGATGTTTGGGGCAAGCCCAGAAATGGACGCCCTGTTGGTGACAACGAGCCTGTGCAATGATGCCCAGTTGCGCGCCAAGCCGGATGGCGAGGTCGAGGTCATTGGCGATACGGTTGATGGGGCCTTGTTGCAAATGGCGCGGCGGCTGGATTTGGATGAGATAAGGCTGGCGCGCGATAATGAGCGCTTGGGGAGCATTCCCTACGACTGTGCCAATGCGTTTGCGGCCTCCTTTCATCAATCCCCGGGTGGCAGCATGGCCTATGTGAAGGGCGCGACTGAGGTCGTGTTGCCCATGTGTGCCTTGGCGGATGGCGAGGACTCGCGGATCATGGCGGATATGCAGCGGTTAGCGGGCGATGGGTATAGGGTGCTGGCTGTCGCGCAGGGTTTAGCCAGATCTCGGGACCATGAGGCGTTGCAGAACATGACCTTTCTGGGGTTGGTTGCGCTGATGGACCCGCTGCGAGAAAGTGCAAAGGACGCGGTCAATCGGTGTCGAAACGCAGGGGTTGAAGTGCGTATGATTACGGGGGACCATCCGCTGACTGCTCTCGCCATCGGTAAGCAGCTAGGCATTGCGACAGGGGAAGCGGATATTTTGACCGGTACGAATATCACGGCGTTGGAATCCGATCATGCGGCGCTTGACGCCGCGGTCGCACGGGCGCATCTATTTGCGCGTATATCGCCAACACAAAAATTGGTCATCGTTCAATCCATGCAGCGTGGTGGCCATGTGGTCGCGGTGACCGGGGATGGGGTGAATGATGCCCCGGCGCTGGCTGTTGCCGATATTGGTGCGGCCATGGGTAAGTCGGGGACCGATATTGCCCGCAGTGCAGCGGACTTGATCCTGACCGATGATAAATTGGGCTCGCTCGCCGATGGGATTGGTGAGGGCCGTGTGGCCTATGATAATATTCGCAAGGTCATCTATTTCTTAATATCAACGGGCGCCGCAGAGATCGTGCTGTTTGTCCTATCCATTGCAGCGGGTTTACCACTGCCATTGTCACCTGTGCAATTGCTGTGGCTTAACTTGGTAACATCCGGGATTCAGGACGTAACACTGGCCTTTGAAAAGGGCGAACCAGACACATTGCTGCGTAAGCCGCGCCCAAAAACAGAGGGTATTTTTAATCGTCGCATGATCGAGCAATTGGCGATTTCAGGCGGCATTGTGGGCTTTGGTGGGTTCATATTTTTCCAAGCCAGCTTGTCGGCGGGCTTGAGCGCGTTTGAAGCCAGCAATATGCTTTTGTTGATGTTGGTGCTGTTTGAAAATGCCCATGTCTTTAATTGCCGGTCTGAACGACGGTCAGCATTTCTGGTGCCGCTCAGCAATAACCGTTGGCTGATATTTGCAGTGTTTTTGGCGCAAGGCCTACATATCGCCGCGATGCATATTCCCGTTCTGGGGGGTGTTCTTGATGTTGCGCCGGTTAGTTTTAACACATGGGTCATTGCGGCCATTCCGGCCTTGCTGATTATCGCTGTGATGGAGGGTTATAAATATATGACGCGCCACCGCATTGAACATGCGACGAACCAGCGCCGATAGACTATAGATGTGTTTGAGTGCCAGAGGATCTCAATTTGGGGGCTTTAGTTATGAGAATGAACGATTATATGCGCCGTGTGTCGGTCGCGTTGTTGATACTTGTCAGTTTGACAGTGGGTTATGTGCAGGGGGCCTCAGGCCAGACCAATGATCAAGTGGATGGGGTGGAGCTTGCCGCCTATAGCGATCCCAACGAGCCAGATGTCTTCTGGATAGCGTACCGCCCGATCACCCAACAGCCATATAGTTTCTGGTACACCGGAGAGATGGGGGGGCAAAATGGTATAAATGCCCATTGGCGTCTGCCCGACGGTCTGCAACTTGGCGATGTTCAATTTCCGTCGCTGATGGAGACTGGCGACATGCAGGCCCCAACATTTGTTTTTGCACCTGACGCGCGGTTGCTGCAGCAGGTTCGTCTGCCCGATGGCGAGACCACTTTGCCGCTGACGATCGAATTAGATCTGATTTATGGTCAATGCGACGACAATAGCGAAGGTGACTGTGTTCAACAGACTGGTTCTGCGCGCCTTAATATCCAAACATCTGACCTGCCCGTATATGAGGGAACGCACGTTGGGACCCGAATTTCAACCCGTATGCGCGGCAATTGGGTGCGCGTGGATGACAGGGGCATCAATATGGTGATGCACAGGGCTTATAATGATGATGGCCCCATCAGCCGCGCCTTTTTCCTGCCTGTGCGTCCTGATCTATTTATTGGCGCGGCGCCTTTGCGCATGGCTGCATATGAAGAACGCGGGTTCTATACGCTGTTTCCGGCGCGTGACGGCATCGCCCATGACCAAGTTTTTGAGGGCATTCTTGTGCTGGATAAACCCGCTGAAAAAGGCTTGGAGTTTTATCGTATCATGCCGCAAAACGATACGGCCCGCGCCGCAGACGCCAGTGAATTGAACGCGTCCGATGCCTCTGGCAACCCGCGCGAACACATCAGTTATGTGATGGCCCTTGGTTTGGCGTTTCTTGGCGGTTTGATCCTGAACGTCATGCCCTGCGTTTTCCCGGTATTGGCATTGAAAGTGTTCTCAGCGATTAAGTCAGCGCATCAAAAAGAGGCCGCTGTGCGCCGCGATGCATTGGCCTATACATTTGGTGTGGTTGCCAGCTTTGCCGCCATTGCCGCTATACTTATCGCGATCCGCGCCTTTGGCGATGGTGCGGGTTGGGGGTATCAATTGCAGTCGCCTATTTTTGTCTTGGCGATGGCCTTGGTGTTTTTCACCATGGCGTTAAATTTTCTTGGTGTGTTTGAAATCCCGGGGTTTTTATCCTCAGCGGGACAGAGCCTGACCGAGCGCGGTGGTGTCACTGGCTCTTTCTTCACAGGCACGCTCGCCACATTGGTTGCTGCCCCTTGTACCGCGCCTTTTATGGTGACAGCAGTGGCCTTTGCCCTCGCGCAGCCCTTGGGTCTGGCGCTGGGTGTATTTGTATTCATGGGCTTGGGATTGGCATCGCCCTATTTGTTGATTGGCTATGTACCCGCCAGCAGACGCTTTTTCCCGCGTCCGGGCGCATGGATGCAGACGTTCCGCAGTTTTCTCGCTTTTCCTATGTTGGCAACAGTGATTTGGCTGGTGTGGATTTTGTCAATTCAAACCGGGGCGACAGGCGTGCTTTTGGCAATGGTCCCGATGTTTGCAATTGCGTTTGTCTTTTGGCTTTGGCGCCATTTGGCGGGGGCTTGGCGCGCGGCGGCAGTGATCTTGTGCGCCATGGTGGTCTTTTACGTCTTTAATAGCGTGCAGTCCACAGCCCCCCTGTCTAGCGTGACGTCTCAGCGTGATGTGACAGTAACGACAGTGCAGGCCAGTAAGGGGCATATGCCGGTCATTCCTTTTTCGCCGGAACGACTTGGTCAGTTGCGTGCAGAGGGCAGGGATGTTTTCATCCATCACTGGGCGGCGTGGTGCATCATCTGTGTGTTACATGATCAGATGATCTTCTCCACGCCGGAGTTCCAGTCTTATATGCTAGAGAATAACATTGTCTTCATGATGGCTGATCGCACCCATAATGACCCTGCCTTGGTCGCTTATATGGAAGAACAATACGGCCGTTCCAATCAACCCATCGATGTCTTTTGGTCATCGAAAAAGGGGTCGACCCCGCTGGTCTTGCCGCAACTGTTCACGCGAGCAAAGCTGATTGCGATGATCGAGGCCAAGCGCAAAGTAGATGAGATGTAGCCGCGTTTACCGTTAAATTCACCAGAGGTGGAGGTCGATGCCTGTCGGAGTCGGGCAGAAAATATAAATTCGCGTCATTGACTCAACGCAATTATTTTTTCGCGAATCAGTTGTATTCTACCTCTGCATGGTGAGGAGTAACTTCTTGCGTTTCATTCTAAGGTTCAAAATGGTTTTCGGATCAAATTGGATCGAGATGGAGGGCTTTGAGAAACGATGATACATCATGCCGGCTTGCGGCCCTTTGGCATATTTGATCCAGCAATGGTGATGATTTTGTCTAGGGCCGTGAGTTCATTTGGGGGTATTCATCCGGATTTGCGTTCCAGCCAGATCACTGCAGCTCTTCTATATCGCTAAATTGAAACTCTGATCCATCATCAAAATAGATGGTTCCGGCCACATCGTTGCTTAGATCCATATAGTCCAGTCCCGTGCCCGTGAGCGAGTTGCCATCGTCAAACACAATGGTCCAGCCAAGGGCGGTGTCTGGTGGCGGTGAAATATCGGCCATATCGTCACTTAAATCACTGGCAGCGTATGGCATATCTTCGACCACGGCTGGTGACATGAAGTCCACGACCCCTGTTTCATCATTGCTCGTGCCCAGTTGAATATCACTCCCTGTGCTGCTGGCAATCTCATCTGCTGGGGGGCTGGCGATGAAGGGATCGCCAATTTCGGCATCGGCTGGGTCTGATGATATGGACTCGTTCGGTGTGTCGTCGGGCCAGACAGGGTCGATGACATCCAGCATGAAGGTTTCAGTGTAAGCGCGTCCGCCCGTGTCCGTCGCCGTGATATCAAGATCAATGGTCGGTTCAGTGTCAGCGGCCAAGACAACACCATCTTGTACCTTCAAGGTGCCAGCGACAATTTCGAAACGATCATCGGAAACTGCATAGGTATGGATATCGCCCAAATCAGGATCAAATGTTGAAAGCTGGCCGACAATAGCGCCCGGCGTTAATTTCGCAACGCGCTGGTTATCTAGATCGATATCCACCGGCGCGACGTTAATATCATTGACCATAACGGTGAATTTCTGCGCATAGGTGATATCGTTTGCGTCTGTAACCTCGATCTGGATGGGCACTTCCTGCTCTAGGTCATAGTTCAAACCAATGCCGGGGCGGAGCTTTAACTGGTCGGCGACAACTTCAAACCTGTCGTCATCAATAAGGTAGGTGCGGTTTTCGCCAAATGGCTCACCAACCACGGTCAAGCCACCGATGACGGCACCGTCCGCGCGTTCATCCACAGCTAGGTTATCGATTAAAATACTCGGGGGCTCTATGTCCTCAGGCGTCAGCGGGGGCGTATTGATATCCTCTGGCACAGGGGCTGGCTGCGTCAGATTGCTCGGACTGCTACGGACTGGCCCTGTGACGGGTGGGGAATCGGCACTTGTTGTCCCCATATGAATAAGCGGGGTGGTGTCATCGACATTCGGCTCCAGCATGTTTTCAAGGTCGACAAGGGCAGGGTCTATAAGTTTGCTGCGCGGCCGGCTCGTAGTATCATCAACCAGGGCCTCGTCGCTTGCCAGTGCGCGCTCTGGACTCTGTGCCACCTCCCTTTCGCGCGCCAGCGGGTCAAATTCAGGCTCCTCTTCAAAGGCACCTTCAAAGTCTTCTTGCCCGCCCTTTATGTCATCATCATCTGCCATTGTTCATCCGCGGCAAGGCATAACCCGCTGCCAGCGCCGTCCCTCTTGTGCATTCACTATAACAGATATTGGGTGGTGACTGATGATTTTCCAGTTTCTGAGTGAATTCGAAAGGCCGTGACGTCTGTTGGTTTATGATTTATAGTAATGATTATGAGCAGCAGACGCCTATTGCCATCTACAAGTATGCTGGCCGCATTTGAAGCTGCGGCCCGCGCCGGTAGTTTCTCGGGTGCAGCGCGCGAGCTTGACCTGACCCAAGGAGCGATTAGCAGGCAAATTCACGCCCTTGAAGATCAATTGGGCGTACGTCTGTTTCAGCGCACGCGCCAACGGGTGCGATTAAGCGCCGCGGGCGAGGTCTATGTGCGGGAGGTTCATCAAGCCCTGAACATTATCCGCGCTGCCAGTCTTAATTTGATGAGCGACCCCCTAGGCGGGGCGCTTAATCTTGCCATCCTGCCAACATTCGGTACGCGCTGGTTGATCCCGCGACTGCCGCATTTTCTGGATCGACATCCGCGCATAACGATAAATTTTTCCATGCATTTGTCGCCGTTTGATTTTGCCGAAGAAGGGCTGGATGCGGCGATTCACTACGGTAAGCCAGACTGGCCGGATGCTGACTGTACGTTTTTGATGGCTGAGGAGGTCATTCCTGTCTGCTCGCCCGCGTTTCTTGCCCAGCATAAGCTGGCTGGCCCGGAAGGGCTATTGGACCTGCCATTGTTGCATCTTTCCACGCGCCCCGCCGCATGGCACGAATGGTTTGATCACGCCGGTTTGGGGGAAACCCCCGCGCCCAAGCCGGGGATGCATTTTGACCAGTTTGCCACCGCAGCGCAGGCCGCTGTTGCGGGCTTGGGCGTGGCGCTTATGCCGGTATTTTTGATAAAAGCGGAACTGGATGACGGCCTGCTTGTTCCGGTATTTGATGGCCCAATTTCCGAGCTGTCGGTTCTCAGTGCCTCTGCTTATTATTTTGTGGCGCCCCATAGTCGGCGTGATAATCCGTCGGTCAAGGCCTTTCGATCTTGGTTATTGAGTGAAACAAGACCTGATTAATCATTACAAAAAGTAATGAACTGTGGCATTTATTCAGTTGCCAAGCGCGCACGAATAAGTAATTCTTTTGCGGACTCAGATAAGGGTGAGCCAATCTCTGGCCCCTTTTCAGCACTAGAGACACATTCAAGAGCGAAATTAAAGGGTGACATCATGGGTAAGTACCAGCCATCAGCAAAAGAACAAGCCTTTCTGGATAGCGTCCAAAACGGCAAATACGAGCGCGAGATCATCACGGGACTGAAGAAGTTTGTCGACGGCAGTGTGCCCGAAGATATGAGGTCTTTATATTCCGCCGACGAACTGGCTGAGTTGCAGGCGCTAAAAGGCACTGACCGTGACGTTGAAGCGCGTATGCCAGTGAAAATTACCCGCCACTATTTCGAACAGGTGAAAAACAGCCCATCACTGCAAACGCTTGCCAAGGCCAGCCCGAAGGAAACCTATGACCTGACAGGTGCGCCCGACCCGGGTAAGCAAATGGACTTTAGCCCCATCGAAGGCTTGATTCATAAATATGAATTGGGCTTGATCTATGTGGCGTCAACCTGTTCATCACATTGTCGCTTTTGCTACCGCGAAGAATTGATCGCGAAAAAAGAGGTCGAGCGTCCCGATGGTACGGTGGCCCCCAAGGGTTTGGCGCGGGTTGAGGAATTGATCCCTTATATTCTGGAGCACAATAAAATTGTCGCCGAAAATGGCGGCATTCACCCCAAAACCGGTCGCGAGCGCCTGCGCGAAATTTTGATGTCCGGTGGTGACCCCATGGTGCTGGGGAATAAAAATATCGCCCAGTGGCTTTCTGCTTTGGCAGAGGCGGGCATTGAACAGATCCGCATCGGCACCAAGGAAATGGCGTTTTTCCCGGCGCGCTTTGACGACACATTCTTTGATATGCTTGATAAGTTTCATGAAACATGGCCCGGCGTGACGCTGCGCTATATGGTGCATTTCAATCACCCTGATGAATTCCTGAAAAAGGACGCTGATGGCAATTATATCGAAGACCCCGAAGGCGGCTTGCAGTGGTTGGATGTCACCAAGAAGGCTGTGTCCGAACTGGGCAAGCGCAATTGGATCTCCGTCGATAACCAAGCGCCGATCATTAAGGGCATCAACAATGACCCGGATGCGTTGCGGATTCTGCAACGCGAAACACGCCGCAACAGTATTGAAAACCATTATTTCTTCTGCGGTCGCGATATTGTTGGGCACCGCGCATTCAATGTCCCTATTGAAGAGGCGTGGAACATCCTGAACGAGTCGCAAAAAGGTCTGTCCGGCGTGGAGGCGCACGCGCGTTTGTCGATTACGCATTATAAAGGCAAAACCGAAGTTGTTGCGGTGACCAATGATGCCGTTGAGGGTGCCAAAAATGGCGAAAATGGCGTGATTATCTTTAAAAACCTGCGCAGCTATTTTGATGCGCCAAACAAAGGTAAAGTCGCTATTGCTGGCCGTAACCCGAATGCCATCTGGTTCAACGACTATATTGATCGGGTTGTGTATGACGAGTTGGGCTTGTTTGACGAATATATCGAAGCCGCGAAACGGGAGCATAATGTCTCCGCTGCTGAATAGGCTGTAATCGGTATGATAGATAAGCGTGTAAGTTCGCTGCAAGAAGCGGTCGCGTCCATTCCGGATGGGGCGAGCGTGATGATCGGCGGCTTCGGTGAAGCTGGCAGTCCCATGGAATTGATCCATGCGCTGATTGATCATGGCAGTCGTAACCTAACGGTCATCAATAATAATACCGGCAATGGCGAAGTCGGCCTTGCCGCCCTCATTGGCAACGGGCAGGTGGCAAAGATGATTTGTTCCTATCCGCGGTCCTCGCATTCCAAGGTGTTTCCAGAGCTGTACCGGGCGGGCAAAATTGAGCTGGAATTGGTTCCCCAAGGCACATTGGCGGAGCGAATCCGCGCAGGGGGTGCTGGTGTTCCGGCCTTCTATACCGCAACCAGCGTCGATACGCCCTTGGCTGAAGGGAAAGAAGCCCGCGAGTTCAATGGCCGCCGTTATGTGATGGAATATGGCCTTACCGCTGATTTTGCGCTGGTGAAATGTGAAACTGCAGACCATGTTGGCAACCTGATTTACAACAAAACGGCGCGCAATTTCGGCCCCATCATGTGCACCGCGGCAGACACGACAATCGTCCAAGCCCGCAACATCGTGGAGCCAGGTGAGATTGACCCAGAGCATGTGGTGACCCCGGGCATTTTCGTTGATAAAATTGTTCACGTTGCAGATCCAGCAATTGAATCGCAGTTGATCGCAGAAGGGAAATCTTATCCATGAGCGAGACTGTGAAAGGATGGAGCCGTGCGCAAATGGCCGAACGCGCCGCACAGGACATTCCCGATGGGTCCTACGTGAATTTGGGCATTGGCATTCCTGAAATGGTCGCCAATTTCGTGCCGGAGGGCCGCGAATTTATCTACCATACTGAAAATGGCTTGCTTGGCATGGGGCCATCGCCTGCTGCGGGTGAAGAAGACCCGGAATTGATCAATGCCGGCAAAAAAGCGGTCACCATGTTACCCGGCGCCAGTTTGTTTCATCATGCGGACAGTTTCACGATGATCCGCGGTGGCCATATTGACGTCTGTGTTTTGGGGGCTATGCAGGTCTCAAGCGCGGGAGACCTCGCGAACTGGTCCACGGGCGCAGCCGATGCGGTGCCCGCCGTGGGCGGAGCCATGGATTTGGTTGCGGGGGTGCGCAAAACGCTTGTGATTACCCAGCATGTGACCAAGACGGGTGAAGCTAAATTGTTGGATGCCTGCACATTTCCGCTCACCGGCAAGGGTGTGGTTTCGCGGATTTATACTGATTTGGCGGTCATGGACACCACGCCGGATGGGTTCCGCGTTGTCGAGTTGGCACCGGGTGTTACCTTACAAGAAATTGTCGAGAAAACAGGCGGTAAGGTGCTGCCTGCATAAGGTTGAAGAGGCCATTATGAGTAATCATAGCAAAGAACTTTTTGAACGTGCACAAGCATCTCTACCCGGTGGGGTCAGCCGAAATACACTGCTGAGGGACCCGCACCCTATCTATGTCTCACACGGGGTCGGGTGTCGTGTGGTCGATGTGGACGGCGTTGAACGGGTGGACTTTGCCAATAATATGGCGTCTTTGGTCCATGGCCATGCCCATCCGGCGATTGTTGAGGCGGTCACAGAGCAGCTTCATAAAGGCACAGCCTTTACCCTGGCGACAGAGGCGGAGATTGAATATGCCGAGCTGTTGTGCGCCCGGGCACCCAGCTTTGATAAAGTGCGTTTTATGAATTCGGGGACTGAGGCGGTTATGGCAGGCCTGAAAGCGGCGCGGGCGTATACGGGCCGCGCGAAAATCGCCAAGGTCGAAGGCGCCTATCACGGCGCTTATGACTATGCCGAGGTCAGTCAAGCCCCGCAACCTGCAACATGGGGCGAAAAGGACCACCCGAACCCGGTTCCGCTTGCGGTGGGGACACCGGCGGGTGTTTCCAGTGATGTGGTGATTTTACCCTTTAATGATGCGGCGGCCGCGATCAAGGTTCTGGATCAGCACCGCGATGAAATTGCGGTTGTGTTAATCGACCCCATGCCGCATCGCGTGGGGCTGGTTCCTGCAAGCAATGAATTTGTCTCGGCTATTCATCAATGGACGCGTCAAAATGGTGCGCTTCTGATGTTGGATGAGGTTATTACCTTCCGCTCTGAATTTGCTGGCCTGCAATCGCGCTTTGATGTGGAACCTGACCTGACCAGTATGGGTAAATTGGTTGGCGGCGGCTTCCCCGTTGGCGTCTTGGCTGGCTCGGATGACGTCATGAGCGTTTTTGTGCGCGGCGAAAAGGGGCTTCGCTTGCCGCATTCGGGTACATTTTCCGCCAATCCCATCACCATGGTCGCAGGACGTGTGGCGATGGAATTATTTGATAAAGGTGCTGTGGCGCGCCTCAATGCACTTGGGGATATTGCCCGCAAAACAATCAACGAAGCCATTAAAACAGCAGATGTTGCGGCGTCGGTAACGGGGACCGGAAATATGTTCCGTCTGCATCTAAAGGCCGATGCGCCGACTGATTATCGCTCCGCCTTCCCAACAGCCGAGGAAAGCAAAAAGCTGAACCAGTTTATCGGCCACATGTATGACAATGGCATTATGATGGTTCATACAGCCATGGGCATTCTGTCCACCCCCATGGGACAGGCCGAGATTGATCAACTGGGTGAGGCGGTGCTGTCGGGCTTGCGTAAACTCGCGTGATTTATCGGTGTGGTGGCAGGGTTTGATCCCAGTTCAGCACCCGGTATTTTTCTAAAATCTCCAACACTTTGTCGTGTGGAATGGCGTGCAGGGTATTGCCGCGCCCTGTGACCGTTGTTGCGGCAAACATGGCATTGTAGACGGATTCCTCGGTTGCTTCGGCAACGGCGCGAAAAAGCGGTGACATAGAGGGGTTGAGCAGGCTTTCTGTCGGCCATGGTGTATGCGACGATCTGAGCTTACGCACCAAAGGAGAGGTCGAAAAAGCAATCACATAGTCGCCCGAGCTGTTATGGGCGACCGATCCGGTTTTGGCGAGGCCCATCATCGCCCGCTGTGCTAGACGCTCAAGATTGCGGCTATCAAGCGGCGCATCGGTTGCCACCACCATCATCATCGAACCGCCATCTTTGGGGTGGTCTTCAACCCTGTCGGCTTCAAGCTGATCTTTATAGGCATAACGGCCCAGTTCACGGCCAACCGGGGCGCCGTTAACCTCCAGCGTGCCGCCGAAATTGGTTTGCACCAGAACACCGACGCTATAGCCGCCCAGCGATGATGGCAGAACCCGCGAGCTGGTGCCGATGCCGCCTTTCCAGCCGAATAACTGTGTGCCTGTGCCCGCGCCGACACTGCCTTCTGCCACTGGGCCACTGGTGGCGCCCTCAAGTGCTGCGACCACATGCTCGGGCTTTAGGGGGTCGCTCCACATGTCATTGACGATGCTATCATTGGTCTCCCCAACAATGGGGTTAAGGGTATGTTCCGGCTCGCCGGGGCGGGAGAGGATATAATCGGCCATGGCCTCAGCGGCGGTCCACACACAGAGTGTGCAGGTCAAGAGGATCGGGGTTTCAATTTCGCCAAATTCGCGGACCTGGGTTTCCCCCACCAATTTACCGTACCCATTGCCAATATGAATCCAAGCCGGAATCGGCTGCGCATAAAGATCCCCCTTTGCTGGAATGATGGCGGTGACACCCGTTCTAGTATCCGCGCCTTCGATAACCGTGACGTGACCGACGCGCACCCCCGCCACATCGGTAATGGCGTTAAAGGCCCCTGTCTTCATAGTACCAACCACAAGACCCAAGTCTCTGGCTCTTGGGCGCTCGTTATCGGCGATGGCATTTGTTGCAACAGTGAAAATCACCGCCGCAAAACTTAGGACCATTATTTTGAATTTGGCGGACATTAGGGGCTCCCTTCTAGGCGTCGACATCATTAAATCAGAACGTTTTTCCACGTCAAATACCGTTGGTCAGAATATAACAGGAATCGCAGAAGATAATATTCAGGCTAAGGTTTCCTGCGGGCGCGTACTTCTTCCGGTAACGCCACGTGACCTGCAAAGCCTGCACCTGCTTCGCTGTAAATATTAAAGACGCTATCTGCGCCAGCTTCTTTTAGGGCGCTGACATCGTCTGGGAATTTCGCGGTCGCGGCAATCCGCCCTTTGAACCCAACCGCATTTAATTGTTCAAGCACCGCAAGGTTGGCCGCCAGTCTAGGCAGTGCCAACATCACTTGTTCCAGCGTGTGGGCTTCCTGCATTCGGTCCCAAAAGTCTGCATCACTTGGGTCGCCCATCAATATGTGACGGCCCAGTGCGGTGTGGCGATTGACTGTGACGGGATCAATATCGATGCCGACGACTTTCTTTCCATATAATTTTTCCATGCTGTCGAACGCGCCGGTGCCAATACCCCCCATGCCGATCACAGCGACCGTCGCACCTTCAATATCCAGCAACTTGTCGTCAGTTAGTAGATCGGAGCGTTGCAGTTTTTTCCAAAAGTCGCGGTAACGTGTATAGAGCTGGTGCGAGTGAGTGTTGATCAACGCGGCGACTGCAAAGGACAGTGACATAGCGACCGCGATAACGATCAGCCATTTTCCCTCAAGCCATCCATTGGCAACACCAATTGTCGCGACGATTAGGCCAAACTCACTAAAGTTGCTGAGACTGAGCGATGCCAATAACCCGGTGCGGGCCCGTAGGCTAAATCCGGTGAGCAGCGCGAAGAATAAACCAGTCTTAAGAAAAATCAGCGGCGTCAGTAAAATACCCCATAAAATGACATCCGCAGTGACTTGGCCAGACAAGCCGATGGATAGAAAGAACCCCAGCAAAAACAAATCCTTGAAGCCAAGCATGGTTTTGGCCATTTCGTCGCTTTTGGGATGGCTGGCAATCATAACCCCTAGGGCAAGAGCGCCTAGATCACCCTTTAATCCTACCAATTCAAAGGCTTCTGCACCGCCCATGGCGAGGATGAAACCATACAGCACCAATAATTCACCGTGCCCCACCCGTTGCAGAATGTGGGCAAAGATGGGGCGCAAGGGGATTAATAACAAAAGCATGAACGCCCATTCAGACGGCATTTTCCCTGTTGAGGCGGCCAGAAAAACAACGGCGGCGATATCCTGCATGATGAGGATGCCGATGGCGATTCTGCCGTGCAATGAAGACAGGTCACCTTTATCTTCCAGCGATTTAACGACAAAAACCGTACTGGAAAAGCTGAGGGCGAAGGCGATCAGTATGGCACTTTGTAGGCTTAAATCTGCCACGAAGCGCGCACCAACAATCGCTAAGCCATAAAGCACAGCACTTATGATGGAGACAATAATGACAGTGTGAATGCCAGTTACAGCCCAAACATGGGGCTTGGCCAGGGTGCGCAGATTGAGCTTTAGTCCCACAGTGAACAGCAGCAGGGTAATCCCTAAATCGGACAATTTATTGAGGGTTTCACCTCCAGAGAACCCAAAGGCATTGAGAGCAAACCCAGCGACCAAAAAGCCGACAAGAGGAGGCAGCCCAAAAACTCTGGAAATCATGCCTAAAACAAAGGCCAGCGATATCCAGACGACGTCACCGAATGCGATTGCGATCCATCCTAAATCCATGGTCGCAGTCTAGGCCATTAAAGTGGAGCTTGTCACCACATGTTGGTGCGCCAAAAGATATCTTGCGACAAACTGCAAATAGGGGGCTTCGGAAGCGCGGCGACTATTGAAATAGGGCGGTCAATCAATTTTCCGCAGGCATTGCCTTTATCGTGATGCGCGCTAATTTGATGCCAATCAATGATGCCTGCATTGGAAGAGTGGATAATCAACGGCATGTTTGCTAAGCTACAAAAGTAAACTCAGCAGTAGCCCGTGCAACTCTAAGATTAATAAGAATAAGGAGAGTACAAATGACATGTCGCGAAGAGTATTTCCCCCGCATATTTGTTGGCAGTTTTGCGATGGCAGGTTTGGCGATGTTTCTATCCGGCGCAAGCGCATTGGCGCAAACGGCGACGGACACATTTAACGTGACAACCAGCGTCGGTGATGCGTGTTCTGTCACAGCAACGGATCTGGGCTTTGGTGCTTATGATCCGCTGAACGCAACGGATACAGATGCGACGACAACGCTTGATGTGACCTGTACACTGACCACCACTTATGATGTTGCACTGGATGCCGGAACGGGCACAGGGGCGACGACCACGGTCAGGGTTATGGAATTTGGCGCAAATACGTTGAACTATGCAATTTACCAAGATGCAGGACGGACCACAATTTGGGGAGAGGGGACCGATCGGGTTTCTGGAACCGGAACAGGCTCGCCGCAAACCTTGACGGCATATGGTCGGATACCCGCGTTACAAAGTGTGACCCCAGGGGCGTATGCTGATTTGATTACCGTAACCGTAAGCTTTTAGTCGGTTGACTGGGCACGGGTAACGACGGGTGCTGGATTTGTGAGTTTGTGATTTTCGCATGTGCGAGAGTCAAGTGTTCGCAGAAAGAACGGTTCTTATGCAGCCTGATAATCAGTCATCTTTGGCATTGATAACGCCAAAAACTCTTACGGCCTTTTGCGTCGGCGCGAGTTTTTGTTGCTATATAATGCTGCCGGGTGCTGTGCTGGCTGAGACTTGGACATCTAGTGATCGTCGCACACAGAATGATCAAAGTCGCGCGCCTGCGGTGGAACGCCGGTCCGGGCTTGATAGGCGGGCGTCCACTCGTTTCGGCGTGAGTGTTACCGTTCTGCCAGCCTGCGCAATCAGCGTTAACGCAACAGCCATAATGGGGGCCGGGCAACCGGTTGAAATTCAATGCACACAAAACAATTATCACACCATTGGACGAGCAGAAAGCTCAACGCAAAATTCACCGACTGGTTTGGGCGCTTATTCCCAAGACGCTGTGAACGGCCTTATGAAAGCAAAGGACGATTTAGTCATTCTGACGGTCGACTTTTGAATATCCCCAGCTTTTCAATGACTAAATCCTTGATGGGTGGTCATGCATTCGGTCTGGCCTTGTTGCTGGTCGTTTTGGTGCCCACAAGTGCTGTTCATGCTGCTGCGTCATTGGTTGTTCGCCCGACCAGGGTCGTGATCACCGAGGATCAGGATATTGTCGCGATTACAGTGGATAATCAGGGCGACACAGAGACAGCCATTCAAATGCAATTGATGAAATGGTCGCAACGAGATGGCGAGGACGTCTATGAACCATCTGATGATATGGGCCTTATGGCTTGCCCGCCCTTATTTGTTGTTGGTGCTGGCAGTACCCAGATCGTGCGTGTGGGGCTGGAACAGGACCGCAAAAATTGGAATAGCGAAGAGGCTTACCGTCTGTTTATACAAGAAATACCGCCCGAGCCTGCCGAGGGCGAAACAGGCGTTCAAGTTGCCCTGCGTATTGGTGTCCCTGTGTTTCTGCCGCCCAAAGATTTCTCTCAGCCTAACCTGACATGGCATATGGAAAGCCGCGGCGCTGCGGGCCTGTGGATGACGGTCAGCAATAGCGGTACCGTACATGCTTTGGTGAGCGGGGTTCAGCTTTCTTCTCGGTCTGGTTTTCGGTTTGCGGCGTCTGCTCATCAATATGTGCTGCCGGGGGCCACTATGAGCTGGCGATTAGACGGATTGAACCCGATCAGTGGGCCATTACCAGATACTGTTGAATTTCAAATATCAACGGATCAGGGTCTTTATGAAGGTTCCCTGCCGATTGGAAAATGATGCATAATGCGGGGAAGCGCGCGCTTTTCGCTGCTGTCGTTACCCTATTCATCATTACATTCAGATTTGACGAGGCGGTCGCGCAAGCGGAGCAACAAGCCTATTTCATCACTATTGATGTCAATGGCGTTGGACGTGGGGGCGTGTTTTCAGCGTTTCAAGAAGGCGGTACCTATTACCTGCGGGTGGAAGATTTTGAATATCTAGGGTTTGTCCTACCCGATATTCCCGTTATTTCGTACCGGGGGCGTTCATATCTGCCAATTTCCGCGGTGCCAGGCTTGACGTTTCAGTTTAACGAAGGGCAATTGCACCTTGCAATTTCCTGTCAGCCGAGCTGCTTTCCGGGCAACATTTTAACCAGACGCTACGATATTATTCCGCCCGACCCCACACCGTTGGGCCTGTTTGTGAACTATGATGTGTTGGCAGAGAAAAGCAAAACCACGGACTTTTTCGCTGGCATGGCAGAGGTAGGTGTATTCTCCAACCACGGATCTGGGAATTTGACCTTCACCAATTCAACGCTGAACGGGGACAGCAAGTTCACCCGTTTAACGACCAATTGGACCATAGACTACCCGGAAAAGCGCCTGCGATTGCGGTTGGGGGATAGCATTTCCCAACATGGCGGTTGGGGTCGGGCCGTGCGGTTTGGTGGGGTTCAATTTGGCACTGATTTTGGCCTTCAACCCGGCTTTGTCAGTTTTCCGACCCCAACGATTTCCGGCAGCGCATCGCTGCCGTCTACGGCTGAGATTTTTGTCAACGGAATCCGCCGCGCGCAAATAGACTTGGACTCTGGACCCTTTACGATTGAGCAACCGCCAGTGATCACCGGAGCTGGTAATCTTCATGTGGTGGTCACCGACGTGTTGGGGCGAGAGGCCATTTTGAACCAACCATTTTATGCCAGTAGAAAGCTACTGCGTCCTGATTTGGTTGAATTTTCAGTCGAAGCAGGGGTGCTGCGGACCTATTACGCGGTCAACAGCAATGACTATCAAGAACCCTTTGTCTCTGGCACTTATCGGCGGGGCATCAATAACGCCATCACGGCAGGGGTCCATGCCGAGGCGTCAACCAAGCGCGCAGGTATCGGCCCTTATGTGGATTGGCAGACACCGATTGGCGGTATTTTTTCGGGGGCTATCGCGCTCAGCGCAGAAGATGGCCGAACAGGTGGATTGGTTCAACTGGATTTTTCGTGGGAATCTGAAACATGGGGGGTGAGTGCATCGAACGAGTGGATTTCTAAAAATTTCACGCGGTTGGGGACTTTTGCGGGGTTTGAAGAACCGCGGATGCGCAGCAATGCCAGAGTGAGCCTTGATGTCAGTGATGACAGCGCACTTTCGCTCAACTATACGCGCATTGACGAGCGTCTGACGTCCGATCTAGAGGTCTTAAGCGCCAACTATTCCCTGCAGGTGGGCAATCTAGGGTCCCTAAGTTTCAACGTGGCGCGTTCATTTGGCGAATTCAACGAGACATCACTGTTTTTGGTCTTCACGCGACGACTGGGAACGCGGGCAACGGGCAGTGTATCGACAGATTATGACGGGGATCGCTGGCGTGGCAATGTCCGTGTTAATCAAAATGCGCCCAGCGATGGGGGCATTGGTTTTCGTGGTGAAATCAGTGTCAATGGTATTGACCGTGAACAGGCGGGCGTAACCTTTGTTTCAAACAAGGGGATTGTAACGCTCGACCATAGCCGGTTTGGGGGCAAGAATGCGACGAGGGTTGGAATGCGCGGTGGGTTTGTCTGGATGGACGGCCATAGTTTTCTATCGCGTCCCATCGACGACAGTTTTGCCGTGGTCAAAGTGGGCAATTTCGAGGGCATCGGATTGCTAAGAGACAATCGGCTGGTGGAGCGAACCAACAGCGCGGGACTGGCTTTAATCTCTCGGTTGCGGCCCTATGAAGAAAACAAGATATCCATTGATCCGCTGGATTTACCCATGACCGCAGATATTGGGGCCATAAGCCTTCGTCCGGTGCCACGGCGACGCAGCGGTGTGATGTTGGAATTTTCTGTCTCACAAAGCGTTGCGGCGGTGTTGCGGCTGGTTGATGACGATGGCACCCCCTTGCCAACAGGGACGGTCCTGCGCAGTGTTGACAGTGCGCTCCAATTTCCCATAGGTTTTGGGGGTGAAACCTATATTACGGGCCTTGATCAGCCGTTGGTCTTGAACGCACATGTACCAAGCGGCGATTGTACTGTAAGACTTGAGGCATTAAAGCCCAGCCGGTTTCCTAAACGCTTGGGAACGTTGGTCTGCACCAGAGAGAACCCACGATGAAAACACCGATTTTTGGTCTATTGCTGGTATTTTTGGTGGCCGCCTTTGTTGGTGGTGCGGTTGCTGCTCCGAAAAAGCCAAAGCCGTGTAAGAACTGTTATTGTTCCGTCATATCAACGGATGTGTATTTTGGGGCTTATGATGGACTTGCTCAGCTTGCTGTCGATAGCGCAGGCAATATAGAGGTCACCTGCGGCACAGATACGATTGGCGACATCATGTCCTATCAGATCGAACTCTCAGGCGCAAAAAAAGGCAGCAAGCCGCGGGAAATGGCTGGCCCTAAACGCTATCTGCTCGAATATAATATCTATACGGATGTCAGTCATATGATTATTTGGGGTGACGGCAAGGGCAGCACTGTCGCCGTACCAGACAGTTATAGCTTTCCTGTTTTATGTTGTGTCACCCGCAATTACACCACATATGGGCGGATAGATTCTGGTCAGAATGTCGCCCCCGGCCTCTATATGGATTCAATTGTTGTTACCATTAATTTCTAATGTGGCGCGGTGCTCCGCATTGGTGGTGGCCAGAATAAAACGAAACAGAACCAGCTTGGAATCACGGATTTTTACAAGTACCATATGCTATGAAAAACTTATTGATAAACCTGCTAAAACCGAATGGACCTTGGGCACGGTGGCTAATTTTTCTGACCCTGGCCGCGATGCTTGGACTGGGTTGGGCCGGGTATTTTGAAATCCTTAAGGAATATACAGACACCGAGGTGCTTTCTTTTACCGTAGGTGACTATTCGATCAGCGTCTATATGGTGCTGAAGGCGCTATTGATCATTATTCTGGTCTTTTGGACAGCCGCTATTGCCGCGGACTTTGCTGAATCGCGACTTGGCCATTTAGGGAATATACGCTCCGCAAATCGGTCCCTTTACCTCAAAATAACGCAGATTTTGATTTATATGGTCGCTCTGCTTGTCACGCTCGACATTCTGGGGATCAATCTGACCGCCTTGACTGTTTTCAGTGGGGCATTTGGTATTGGCCTTGGCTTTGGCTTGCAGAAAATTGCCTCTAGCTTTGTCAGCGGGTTGATTTTGCTGTTTGAAAAATCAGTGGAACAAGATCATTTGGTGGAAATGAGTGGCGGGATATCCGGGTTTGTTCGTAAAATAAGTGCTCGCTTTACTTTGGTCGAGACCTTCGACGGTAAAGAAATCATGATCCCGAATGAGGATTTTATCACCAGCAGTGTAACCAACTGGACCTATAGTAACACACGGGGTCGCATCGAAATTGCCATGGGGGTTGCTTATGGGTCCGATCTGCAAAAAGCGTCTGACCTGATGCTCGAGGCCGCCCGCGCGCACCCGCTGTGTATAAGTGAGCCAGAGCCCAAATGCTATTTGCGCGGGTTTGGTGATAGCTCTGTAAATTTCATTTTGCATTTTTGGCTGAACGACGTGACCGCCGGGCGTTGGCAAGCGCAGAGCGACGTTTTGTTTGATATCTGGCGCAAATTTAAAGACGCCGATATCGAAATCCCCTTCCCACAGAGAGATTTACACATCAAGTCTTCTGAAATTACAGAGGCACTAAAAAATGGCTGACACCAAAGGCATACTCCATGCCTTGTCCTTTGATGGGGACGGTAAAGGCCACATGGTTTATGGCGATGATATTGCCAAAGCCAGCCGCGAAGAGACGCCATCATGGGTGCATCTTGATATGAATGAACCGAACAGCCGCAAATGGCTGGAAAGCGAAGCGCCCTATCTGGACCCGATCATTATCAACGCCCTGACCGCGGAGGCGACACGACCGCGTATTCTTGAGTTTGAAGAAGGAACCCTGTTGATTTTGCGGGGGATAAACCTGAATGAAAACGCGGAACCAGAGGATATGGTCTCCACTCGCCTATGGATTGACCCCTACCGTGTTATCAGCGTCCAACGCCAGTCCCTCAAATCGATCGGGAGTATCCGCAAGCGCCTGCTTTCCGGTAAAGGTCCAAAGGATACGGGGGATTTTCTGGTGATGCTGGCCAGTCATCTGTTTGACCGGATGGAGCCATTTTTCTCGGCGCTGGATGAACATCTTGACGATGTTGAAGAGCGTGTTATGGATTTGCCCGATACAAAAGACCGCCAGGCCATCACCACTATTCGCAAACAGGCAATTTTGTACAGGCGTTATATTGCCCCGCAACGGGACGTGATCGCGGCACTGCGGACGTCCGAACAAGCCTGGTTGAACCAGATACAAAGACGCCGCATGCAGGAATTTCTCGACCGTATCATCCGCTATATTGAAGACTTGGACACCATTCGCGAACGGGCGCAAATCGTTAAGGATGAATTGGCGAACGGCTTATCAGATAGAATGAACAAAAACCTTTATATGCTGTCTGTTGTCGCTGCCATCTTTTTGCCGCTTGGCTTCCTTACGGGTTTACTCGGTATTAACGTTGGCGGCATACCCGGTGCAGAAAACAATTGGGCATTTTGGATGTTCTGTGGCTTTCTTGCAGGGATCATATTTTTCCAAATCTTGTTGTTCAAAAAACTAAAGTGGTTCTAATACCCCCTGTTACAGCGCAATTATAACATCAACACAATGACACCGCATGATGGGCCGATGATGAGAACGTCAAACATGCCTGACCTAAAGGGGCGCGCACGCGAAGGGTTTAGCGCCATTCTATCCTCAATGCTGTTTGGGTTTTTCTTGACGGTGTTCTTGGGTTGCGCGCCGTTATCTGCCGCGGAAAATTTTTCGTATGACGCTAAAATATCTGGGCTGGACGGCGGTGAATTCGCGGATATTCGCGCGACATTCAAGGCCACGTCATTGTTGGAAGCCCGTCGTTCCGATGTGTTGGTGTCTATTTCCAATTTGCGTCGTTTGATTAAATCAGACGTGCGTTTGATGACGAGGATATTGCGTTCGTATGGTTATTATGGCGGTCGCGTCAGTGAGCGTGTGGCGCGAAATGGCGATCATTTTGATATCGATATTCATGTCGAGTCGGGGGCGCAATATACCATTGGCGACGTTATAATAGATTATCAAGACCCGCCACCAGACGCGCAAATTCGCGATGAAATCTATAATAGCCTAACACTGGTCAATGGCGGCCCAGCCATATCTGAGAATGTGGTGATGGCCGAGGCGCAGATTTTGAATATTTTGCCTGAATATGGGTTTCCTTTTGCGCAAAAAATAAACCGTGAGGTCGTGGTTGATCACAGTCATCAATCCATGAACCCCACTTTTATCATTGCCAGCGGTCCGCGTCAGAAAATAGGCGAGGTGCGGGTTGAGGGCCTTGGCACAGTCAAAGAAAGCTATATTCATACCCTTTATGCATGGGGCGGCGATGCCTATTACGATCAGAAATTGATCGAAGGTCTTAGGTCCGAGCTCGATCAATCACGTCTTTTTTCACGCGTGAGTATTGAGGTCGTGCCGGGCGTGGATGATCATGCGGATGTGGTTGTCGCCCTCACAGAAGCAGAGCATCGCACTCTTGGTATATCGGCGGGTTACTCGACAGCCGAAGGTCTTGGCGGCGAAGTGTCTTGGGAGCACCGAAATATATTCCATCGCGGCAATCGGTTAAAGCTGACGGCACATGCCGCAGAAATCGAGCAGTCTTTAGCAAGCCGTTTTGAGATCCCTAATTTTTCCCGGCTTGATCAGGTCCTGTTCATTGAGGGGGCTTTACGCCGACAAGATACGGCGGCTTACTATGCGCGGGTGGCCGAGGCCCGCATTGGGTTAGAACGGGTGATCACGCCCCGGTTGGCGCTTTTTGGCCATGTCGAATTTGAATATAGCGATATCAATGACCAGCAGGTTAATCATCAATATGTCCTCGCATCACTGCCCATGGGGGCCCGTTGGGATAGTTCCGATGACCTTTTGGACCCAAGTCGGGGACTGCGGGTTTCCGGCTTTGTGGCGCCGACAAATAATTTTGGCGCGCAGAATTTTACCTATCTTAAAAGCGAAATAAGAGGCAGCACCTATTACCCACTGGTCAGTGATGAGCGCTTGGTGCTGGCTGTCCGCGCACGCCTTGGCACTATTTTGGGTGCGGAGACTGTGACGCTACCTGCCACACATCGATTTTTTGCCGGGGGCGGCGGGTCGCTTCGGGGGTTTTCGTTTCAAAAGGTTGGCCCATTGGATGCTGCCAATAAACCATTGGGCGGACGATCGGTTGCTGAGATCGCCACCGAGGGGCGCTGGCGCCTGTCAGAGAAAATCGGCGTTGTTGCATTTGTTGAAGGGGGCAATGTCTATAGGAATAAATTCCCTCAATTGAGCGGCTTTCGTTGGGCCGTCGGCGCGGGGGTGCGTTACCATACAAGTTTCGCCCCCATTCGCTTTGATATGGCGTTTCCGCTTAATCGCAGGCCGGGCGAAAGCCGCATGCAATTTTATATCAGCCTTGGACAGGCCTTCTAATGAGCAAAGACCCGCAGATAAAACCAAAACGCCCTTTATGGCAACACCTTGGGCTAGGCGCGCTGTCCATCGCTTTGGCCGGACTGCTTTTGCTGGTGTCTGGGTATTTTTACCTCGAAAGTGATGCTGGAAAAAAGCAGCTTGTCAGTTGGGTCAATAGCCGCTTAAGCGATGATCAGGGTGGGGTGGTTCTCGGGTCCATAGACGGCTCGCCTTTTGGCGACTTTACCCTGTCAGCACTCAGTGTCGCGGATGGTAATGGGGTGTGGCTGGACATTGATCATGTTCAGGTAAAATGGTCCCCCATCCGGCTTTTAACCGGGCGGGTGGATATAAGCAGATTGAATGCTACGGCGCTGCGCCTTTATCGTTTGCCAAAGGCGCGCGACACGGGGGGCGGCGGTTCCGCAGTGCCGCTGGACCTGAACATAGACAGCTTTATTGTTTCGGATATCAGATTTGGTCAGCACATAGATGCGGCTACAATTCCCTATCAGGCCTATGGTTCTTTTGACCTTTCCGGGAAGGATTATGTGGTTGTGCGGGCAAACCTTGACCCCGTTGGCGGCGATGGAGATACCATTGCAATAGATATTCAATATGCAGGCACGGGGCAAAATGCAAAAAATGGCCATGATCTTTCCGCAGATATCAGGCTGAACGCGCCACAAGGCGGGGTGTTTATGTCGCTTTTTGCTGTGGACCTTGGTCACGACCTAAAGGTGGAGATGCACGGGCAGGGGCCGATTGATAACTGGTCAGGTGTTCTAAACACCAGCCTTGGGGATCGCCAAGTTATCGACGCAACAGTCCAGCGCGTCAATAGCATCTTTACGGCGCAGGCGGCGCTTGATAGCGGGGTCTTTGCAGACAGAATAGGCAGCGACCCTTTTGGTGGACCTGCGACCTTAATGGTCCGCGCTCAGCCCGCAGAGAAAGCAGGTGGGACAGACCTGACCCTTTCTCTGGGCGCGAAAACCATGGAATTGTCAGTCCATGGCATTCTGCCCAAACGCGGGATCAGCGCGGATGACAGCTTGGATTTCATGTTCACTGTTAAAGATGCCAATACCCTTGGCCGCTTAACCGCGCCGCTGACTGTACGACCATTCACCATCACCGGCAGCCTGCGCGATCTGACGGGAAATGCAAAGCTTGTGGCATCTGTAGAGGATCTGGATGTTGCTCTGGATGACAGGGCCGCGGGGCGTGTTCGTGCAAAGCTAGAGGCCGTTGCAACGGCGCAGGCATTCGATTTTCGCGCAAGCGGACGGCTTGATCAATTGGCCGGGTCTTCGCTTGCGACTTTATCCTCTATCGTGGCCCCCGGTTTTGATTGGACGCTTGATGGTGAGATTTCATCATTAGCGACCGCAGCGGATTTTCGTCTTGCGAACGGGTTTTTGGATATTGGCGGCACTGGCGCGCTGGGGGCAGAGTCTGGCGCATTGAACACCAATATCAGGGCCACTCTTTATGATATCTCGGATCTTAATCTTGCAGCCTCGGGCACGGCGAAAGTGACCATTGATGCGCGCCGCCAAGACATCCAAAGCCCGATACTGGCAGATATCAGTGTTGCAACCGACGGGGTCGAATTTACAAATGACCTGGCCAATGAAATTATAAGCGGCACACCATCCTTTGCGGCCAGCCTTGGCTATGCAGAAGATGGCGCACTGGATATTTCCAGCGCGCAATTTGCTGGAAAGCTTGTCTCTATAGATGCCACTGCGGCCATCTCACCTGATCGGGTGATCACGCAGGCTGAATATCATATTGCGTTGAGCGGCCTGCAAAATATCAAAAGCCTTAACAATATGGCTCTGCACGGGGATATCAATGCCGCGGGTATTGTATCGGGTCCGATTGCCTCCCCCTCACTGACCTTGGAAATTGGGTTGAGGCGTCTCGATGTGCAGAATATCGAGTTTCATAATGTTGTTGCTCACTTGACTGCGGACGATATTTTTCCAACGGTCACCGGCAGCGTCAGCATAGAAAGCGAGACGAATTTAGGCGATCTTTCAGGTCAGGTGGCGTTTTCCGCCAATGAGGATGCGGGCTACAGCCTATCAAGCCTTGATGTGGCGCTTGGCCCCTTTCATGCGACGGGATCGCTGGACGTGCCTGCGGATGAACCAGTGACAGGCGCCGTGACCCTTGTCACCGAAGATGCAGAGCCTAGTCTAGGCGGATTACGTGGGGTGGTCACTGCACAGCTTAACCTTCGGAAGGAGGACGGGCGTCAAGGACTGTCGTTGAACGGCAAACTCAATAAGTTAGAGATACCAACAGGCGGTGGCGATCTGTTGACGGTTGAACAAGGGCAATTGGTCGCCAAGATCCTGTTTGAAGATAAATCGCCCCTCATCACCCTAGATGCTACCCTTGGGGGGGTCGCGCATCCCTATATTCAGGCCAGCGCGGCCCGTCTCAATATCGCCAATAAAAATGATGCCCTGACCTATGATGTCGGCCTTCAAGGCACAAAATTGATGCCCTATGACCTTCGTTTGGCGGGGCAGACATCCACGGATTTTGATGCACACCGACTGATTAGTTTGGCGATTGAAGGCACCATCGACGGGTCAGAAATACACACCCAAGCGCCCCTGTTGTTCACCTTGGCAGATGGCCGCTATAGCCTTGCCCCCTTTAAGGTCAATCTAGGCGAAGGCCAAATTGAAGGGGCGCTTCAGCGGATGCCAGATGAAATCCATGCGACCCTCGCCAGCAGCAAAATGAATATTCAGCCGTTGCGTCTTTTTATCCCGGACCTGCCGGTGATCGGGTTTCTAGATGGAGCGCTTAAGTTTGATGCAACGACAAGTGCGGTGACGGGCGACTTTGCCTTCACGCTGTCTTCTTTGGGCTATGGGGATGAGGCGGATATTCTTGGCCCAGATTTCAAGATATCGACATCCGGGGTGGTCACGCAGGATAGCATTGAATTTAAAGGCGGTGCGGGCGGTGTGGAATCTCTTGATGCGCAGTTTACAGGGCATCTGCCGCTTACTGTGGATATGGGGTCCGCTCGGGTCTCTGTGCCGCGCGATCAGCCAATTGATATCGCGATGGACTGGCGAGGGGAGGTTGAACCCTTTTGGCCCTTGCTCGACCTGGTGAATCACGACCTGCGCGGTCAGGTCGGTGCCAAAATTCATATAAGCGGGACCCAGGCGAACCCATCCGTGGATGGTCATTTTGAAATGACCAATGGTCGTTATGAAAGCCTGCGGGCGGGGTTTGTGGCAGCGGACATTGACATGTTTGCACAAATTGCGGACCGAAAAATCACCCTTGAGCGTTTCACTGCAAATGATGGGGGCAGCGGTCTTATTACCGCTGAGGGGGATGTTAAGTTGCACCCCGATTTTTCATATGAAGCCCACGCCGCCCTGCACTTGTCCCATGCACGCCTTATTCGCCAGCCCGAAATGGATGTCAGCGTGACCTCAAGCATCTATTTTGTGAATGATCAATCCGCGTCTAAAATATCGGGAGATGTCACCGTTGAAAGTGCCGACATAGGGACAATAACTCAGGGTGGCCCCAGCATCGTTGATCTAGAAGTTGTCGAAATTAATGGTGATGTACAAGCGCCGCGCCAGACCGCGCCAACGAGTACGCATCTTGGTCCCTTTGATTTGGATATTAATTTTAAGGCGCCGGGAAAACTTTTCATTCGCAGTTATGGAATCGAGTCTGAATGGGAAGCTGACGTCACAATATCGGGCACCACCGATGCGCCGAAACTTGACGGTAACGCATCGCTTATCCGTGGGGTGTTTGAATTTTCTGGCATACGGTTTGATCTGACCAAGGGGGTGTTGCGAATTCCGGCTGATGGTAGCAATGACCCCATACTCGACGTGACCGCAGAACATGAATTTAGCGATTTCACCGCATTCATTGATATTACCGGGCGCGCGTCCGCAGCTCGACTCAGCGTGCGATCATCGCCAAGCATGCCGCAGGATGAGGTGATATCGCGCATTCTTTTCGGAACTTCAACAACGCAACTATCGGCGCTTGAAGCTGTGCAACTTGCAGCGGCCATTCATTCCCTATCGCAGGGGGGTGGGTCTGGTCTGGTGGGGGGCATGCGGCGGGCGCTTGGCATCAACCGGCTTTCTATCGACAATTCAGACGATCACGAATATGGAACGACCATTACGGGCGGCAAATATTTGACGGATAATATCTATGTCGAGGTGACAACAGCCCCTGCAACAGGTGGCGCGGCGACATCGGTCGAGGTGCGAATTTCAAAAAGATTGTCGGTTGTAACCCGCCGCACGCTGGACGCGGACAATAGTCTGTCCATTCGATGGTCATGGGTTTATTGATCATTATTCCCGCGCCCCCGCAATTACGACCTTCTATGGCGGACCGAGACACTATGCTATGATCAGGGGGCGCACTCCAAGACGGGCGACACGGCGAAATCAGAATATCTATTAGATAAATCATATGAATAGGTGCATGACATGAACTTTCCTCCCTTACCAAATGTTCACGCTCTTTCGGTGCTTATTCTCGTCGTGATCGCACTGTTTTTGTTTACCCGGAAAAACATTGCCCTTGAAACGTCGAGCTTGGCGGTCTTGGCTCTTTTGGTTGGTGGGTTTGAACTGTTCCCCTATGTCGCGAACGGAACCAGTTTGCATGGAATGGCGTTTTTCAGCGGCTTTGGTCATGAGGCCTTGATTGCTGTCTGCGCTTTGATGATTGCGGGCCAAGGGTTGGTCAGAACCGGGGCCTTGGAACCTGTGGGGCGCTCCTTGGCAAATATGTGGTCTGTTAGCCCCACACTTTCTCTGCTTTTGACCCTGATTGTCGGCGGTGTTTTAAGCGCATTTGTGAATAACGTGCCAATTGTCGTCTTGCTTTTGCCCATCTTGACAAGTATTTCGCTCCGGACCAACAAGCATGCATCAAGTATTTTGATGCCCATGGGGTTTGCAACCATGATCGGTGGGATGTCCACCAGCATTGGTACTTCGACAAACCTGCTGGTCATTTCAATCGCGGCCGACCTTGGCCAGCCCCGCATGCATATGTTTGATTTTTTTGTACCCGCCGCCATCACTGGGGGGATTGCGATCTTTTATCTCTGGCTGTTGGCACCGCGGATGCTGCCGCCCCGCGAAACGCCCCTTGAAGATATGTCGCCGCGTGTTTTTACAGGTCATTTGAACGTGGAAGAGGACAGTTTTGCCAATGGAAAATCGCTGTCTGAAGTGCTTGAAGAGGTGGGGGGAACGGTGAAAATAATTGAGATATTGCGGGGCCATGGTTTGGCGATCAAGCCGCTTCCGGATACCATTCTGCAAGCAGGTGATCGCATTAGCGTTCGAGAAACACCGCAAAAACTCATGGAACTTGAAGATATTCTGGGGGTGAAGCTTTATGCCGGGGATTTTCCGGTTGATGAGGAACATCCATTAACTGCTGAAAATCAACACATTGCAGAGATTGTCGTGACTGAGGGCTCGCCGCTCGATGGCACCACATTATCCAGAAGGCGGTTTGCGAACACTTACCAAGTTATCACCCTGGCGCTGCACCGTGCGGGGGCGGATGTGCTTTCCCTGCGTGAAGACGTTGGGGATGTGACCTTGCGTGTTGGCGATGTTTTGCTGGTTCAAGGCAGCTCGGATCAAATATCTGCAATCAAAGCAAAGGGGGACTTGCTTGTTCTGGATGCGACCGTCGAATTGCCCCACACCAAACGGGCACCACTGGCGCTGGGGATTATGGTGGGCGTTGTCCTGACCGCCGCTTTTGGCATATTGCCCATTGCTATTAGCGCTGTCTGCGGGGTGTTCCTGATGATCGCGACACAATGCATCCGTTGGCGCGATGCCGCACATGCCTTGAGCACGCAGGTCATCATGATTGTTGTGGCCAGCCTTGCTTTGGGGATGGCGCTGCTGCAAACAGGCGGTGCGGACTATATGGTGCAGGTGTTTTTAACCATTGCCGGGGATGCCTCGCCCACGGTGCTGCTCAGCAGCCTGATGCTGGTGATGGCCGTCTTGACGAATATCGTCTCCAACAATGCCACGGCGGTCATAGGTACACCCATAGCGATCGGCATTGCTCAACAATTATCACTGCCCCCCGAGCCCTTTATTCTGGCGGTATTGTTCGGTGCCAATATGAGCTACGCAACTCCGATGGCCTACAAAACCAATTTGTTGGTCATGAACGCGGGCGGTTATCGGTTCTCCGACTTTGTCAGAGTGGGCATTCCTTTGACCCTCATCGTTTGGCTCAGCCTGTCGTGGCTACTTCCGACCATGTATGGCTTTTGAGCGCACAAGTCGTGCGCGCGCTAACCCTTTTTATTAGAGGTTAAAAAGCTTTCGGGCATTTTCGGCGCGGATCGCCTTGGTCTGATCCGCTGGAAGGGCGGCTGTATTTGCAAAGGCACCTTTGGTGTCGAAGACCTGATGGGGCCAGTCTGTCCCGAACATGACCTGTTCATGTCCAACAATAGAAATGAGATACTCCAGCGCGCGGGGGTCATAGGTAATGCAGTCATAATAAATATGGCGCAGGTAATCTGTCGGTTTTTTGGTCATAACCCGGCGTTCGGCCAGCTCGACCTCGTCACCTTTTTCAAATCGACCGACCAGATAGGGCAGGGTGCCACCGCCGTGCGACGCAATCAATTTCATATTGGGGTATTTGTCCAAAAAACCATCGAAAATCATGCGTGTGAAAGCAAGCGTGGTATCAAACATGAAGCCCACAGACCAGCTAAGGTCGTATTTTCCCATGTCCATTTGTAAGGCCCCAGGTGGGTCGGTGGGATGAACCAAAACAGGCAGGGCGCGTTTGTCAATCTCTTCCCATATGGGGGCAAAAAACGGGTCCGTCAGGCTGCGCCCAGAAACATTGGCAAGCACCATCACGCCGCTGGCGCCCATTGCACAGGTGCGTTCCAATTCTTTGACCGCTTGTTGTGGATATTCCCACGGCAGGGATGTGAACCAGCGGATGCGGTCGGGGTATTTGGCTTCTGCGTCGGCCATGCTGTTATTGGAGACAACGGCGGCCTTGCAACTGATGTCTTCGCCGCCCCAATAAACATTAGGGCAAGTCAGCGAGACAATAGAGACGTCGATTCCCGTTGCGTCCATTTGTTTTATACGCAGGTCATAATCAAAGTGGCCGGGCTGTGGAAAGGCGACGGGCGTGTTTTTTTTGAAAATTTCTTCCTTGCCGTCGGGGCGAATTTGCACGTTATATTCGCCGCCTTGTTCGCGCAAAATTTCGTACCATTCTTTTGTATATGCATGGGTATGAATGTCGATCACTGTCACGGAAAATGCTCCTAAAAAATCAGTCTAAAAATTAGCGATAAAAACGCCGGCGATGGCGAAGGGTACGAAATATCGTATGAGCGTACGCCAATATTTATAATAGGCGGGATTGGTATTGTCTGTGAATTCTTCCTTGCGCATTTTTTCGCTAATCATCCAACCAACATAAATGGCAACAAGCAGACTGCCGGTTGGCATTGCGAAATTGGCAACTAGATATTCCACCGCGCCAAATATAGTTAAATCCTGCAAGGACTGGATAAAGGCGAGCGGTCGCGTATCGGACAAAAGATTGAACGAGAAAACGTTAAAGAGGCCCACAAGCCATGTGGCGACTCCAATGATTAATGCACCCATTGGCCGACTGACGCCGCGTTGGTCCTTGAACCAAGCGACGACAGGTTCGAACATGGATAATCCGGTGCTGAGTGCCGCGAGGAGCAGGAGCGTAAAGAAAAGGATCGCGAAAAAGTCACCCCCCGGCATTTGCGCAAAGGCAACGGGCAGGGTCACAAACATCAAGCCGGGGCCTTGGCCGGGTTCCAGCCCGTAATGGAATACGATGGGGAAAATCATCAAGCCAGCAAGAATGGCCACCAGTGTGTCCATTCCCGCGATAATACAGCTGGATTTTGGAATGGAGACATTGCCGCCGATATAGGCGCCATAAACCAGCATGCCTGCGCCGCCAACACTTAATGAAAGGATGGCTTGGCCAATGGCGAGCATTATGACGTTCATGTTGATCTTGCTAAAGTCGGGCGCGAAAAGAAAATTAAGGGCGGCTGTCGCGTCGCCATGATACAGCGCGTAGCCAGCCAAAATAATAAGTATGATGAACAGCGATGGCATCATCACCTTCACGGCTTTTTCAATACCCTTTCGGATGCCCTTGCCGACGATAATCATGATCATCGCCATAAAGACGCCGTGCCAAATTGCCATGCGAAATGGATCATTCTTCAGGCCATCAAACATCGCGGTTGCGCTGCTTTGTTCCAAGCCATTAAACCCGGTGGTTATGGCAAAGGATAGAAAGTCTAAAATCCAACTGACCACCACGCTAAAAATTGTTAGGAGAAGATATGCGCTCAGCACCAGCAGCCAGCCAAGCCCGCCCCAACGTGAACTAACGCCTTGGTCTTTGGAGACTTTATATAAGCACAATATGGGGCTGGACTGTCCACGTCTGCCCAGCATAATCACGGCGATGAGGGCAGGAATACCGATCAGGACCACAAAGCCAAGGTATAGGGTAATGAATGCACCACCCCCATTTTCACCAACGAGATAAGGAAAACGCCACAAGTTGCCAAGACCGACCGCGCTGCCGAGGGCCGCTAGAATGAACGCGAATTGTGAAGACCAATGCTCCACCACAGTTTGATTGCTTGTCATATATCCCCCTTGACTCAACAGGGGCTAAAGAAAACACAAGCAGGGCCAGACCGCCAACCATTATTTTGCGGTCATTGGTCTTTTGCGGCGTTTGGAGCCAAATAAATCAACCAATAAACCAGCGCGACAAGGCCACCGCCGCCGACGATATTTCCTGCGGTCACAACGGCGAGGTTGAACAGAAAATCACCTATTTGTGGGTCAATGCCGCCAGACATCATCGCCACGGGTATGACATACATATTGGCTACCGAGTGCTCAAATCCGAGACCGACAAAAGCGGCGATAGGGAGTATGATGGCAAATATCTTGTCGGTGACGCTGCGCGCCGCAAAGCAGAGCCATACGGCGAGGCAGACCAGTATATTGCACAAAATGCCGCGAAAAAAGGCTTCTGTTGCAGTGAGGCCCAGCTTTGCCTGTGCCATTGCAACGGCGGTTTGGCCGACGCCCCCGTCGGCAAGGTCAAAGGTGCCGGACAAAATAATCAGCAGGGCTATTACGATGGCGCCGACAAAATTACCAATAAAAACAATGACCCAATTGCGCAGCAACTGCCTGCCGCGGATTTTTCGGTCCGCCCATGCCATGACAAGTAAATTATTCCCGGTAAATAACTCGGCACCGCCAATGACAACCAGAATTAGCCCCAGCGAGAATGCAATGCCGCCAATGAGGCGGCTCGGCCCAAAGCCCAACAGGCTACCCGTGAGGGCCAAAGTATAGAAGACTGCGCCAAGCGCGATAAAGGCGCCGGCTAGAATGGCAAGGGCGAAGGTTTGGCGAAACGACTGGGCTGTTTTTGCAATACTGGCATCTTCGATGCGCTGTGCGATCTGTGGCGGGGCGTATGCATCGAATTCATTGGCCATGGCCGTCTCCTTCGCAATTGTTTACTGGACGTAACTTAGCTTGGATTGAATATTGTACCATGCTTGGGTACTATGGGCGGAGATATACCCTTTTTTGAGCCACTGCGCTTATTCAGGCAGGGTGCCAAAATACCGATCCCCCACATCGCCCATGCCGGGCACAATAAAACCATCATCCGATAGGCCTTCATCAAGAGACGCCGTCAAGAGGGGAACGTCTGGGTGGCGCTGATGAAAGCGTTGAACGCCTGCGGGCGCACATACAATAGATACAAAGCGAATGTCTTTTGCTCCGTTTGCTTTCAATATGTCAACAGCTTCAACCGCGGTGCCGCCCGTCGCCAGCATGGGGTCCAGCACGATACAGGGGCCGTTTTCCATATGGGCCGGCGCTTTAAAATAATACTGCTCTGGCTTTAGCGTTTCTTCGTTACGCCGCGTCCCGATGTGCCCGACATGGGCTGATGGGATCAGTTGCATAAACGCCTGCAGCATGGCTTCACCTGACCGCAGAATAGAGAAAAAACAGGGTTCCGGTTGTGCAATGCGCCAGCCCGTTCCTTTGCCAACGGGGGTGTTTATGGCTTTTTTCTCAAGGGGAAGGTTCTCGAGTGCCGCATAGCCAAGAAGAAGGGCCACTTCATGAATCAATGCGCGAAATTCGCTTGTTTTTGTTTCCCTGCGGCGCAGGCGGGTCAGCTTGTGGCGCAGCAAAGGGTGCGCGGCAATTGTCAGTTGTTTGCTTTCCTGATTCACAGAGTCACCCCATTTATTTATCTAATTCATTTAGCGATAGCGCAAATTTTTCAGCATATTCTTTAATTCTGACCAGCATCTAGGTAGGTACAAAACCAATCAGTTGTCAATTGAACCACCTGTTCTAGGCATCCGGGCTCTGCAAATAAATGCGTCGCACCGGGGATTAGTTTCATAGATTTCAGGCATTTAAGCTGGGCATAGGCTTTCTTGTTCAATTTGATGACCTCATGGTCCTGACCCCCGACGAGGAGCAGCGTCGGGGCCGTGACACGTTCAAGATATAGCCCCGCCAGATCGGGCCGCCCGCCACGGCTGACAATCGCCCGCGCCGGAGATCCCCTCTGTGCCGCTGCAACAAGTGCCGCTGCCGCGCCCGTACTGGACCCCCAATAACCAATGTTTAGGTCTTCGGTTTCCGCGTATTGTCCCAACCATGATGCCACGTCCGCGACACGCTCAGCAAGCAGCGGAATATCAAATACGCGCCGCCTGTCGTCGGCTTCTGCGGACAGCAGAAGATCAAACAGAAGGGTCGCAAGCCCTGCCTTTTGCAACTCCGCTGCGACGAATTGATTGCGCGGACTAAAGCGGCTGCTGCCACTGCCATGGGCAAAAACCACCAAGCCGCGCGCGTCTACAGGAATCGAAAGAAAGGCCTCCAGTCCCAGTGGCCCAACTCTGATCTCTTTTGTTGTTCTCTGCGTTATATTTTGCACAACCAAGCCTGACATGTTGATGGTCACTGATAAAAGCTGTCTGGGTCAAGCGCACCTAAGCCGCCGATCCTGCTCGCCTTCTCATCTAGTGAATTTTCAATTCAGGCGCATTGACTGTGATCAAGTGTGCCTACAGGTGCGTTTGCGGGTGTGGGCGGTCTCTATCTTTAGACGCGGTTTGTGGCGGCGCGCGCCGCGCTTTTTATAACCGCGCCAATGCTAGTTATCAGAAATAGTCAGATTTCTTGACGGCTTGATCCAGTTAATGTGACAATGGCCTGAATGCGGTCACCGCAGCCGCGCAACGCCTTGGGTTAGTGAAGGAATGAAGGACGTGATGGGCACCAAGTTTGTTTTAAGACTATTCTCTATTGTGCTTCTTTCAACGGCATTATTTGCTCTGCCTTCAGTTCAGGCTGGCGAATTACAGATCAACCTGTTGGATCAGAACGGTGATCGCATAAAGGATGTGGTGGTGATGCTTTATCCGCGCGATGGACAGGCCGTTCCTCCTCGCCCCGCTGCCGCACATGTCATGGCGCAACAAAATATGGCCTTTGCGCCACATATCCTGCCGGTGCATATCAATTCAACTGTTGCCTTTCCCAACCAAGATAAGACTCGCCATCATGTCTACTCTTTTTCCAAAGCAAAGATATTTGAACTGCGCTTGTATGACGGCGAGGCGGAAAGAAAGGTTGAATTTGATGTTCCCGGTGTTGTGGTCCTCGGGTGCAATATTCACGATAATATGCTGGGCTATATTTATGTCAGTGACACGCCGCATTTTGTACAATCTGACGACAGCGGCTTTGCCCAATTTTCAGATATTCCAGAAGGCGAATATGGGGTGAGCATTTGGCATCCACGCATGCGAAATAAAGCTGAAGACCTTCTGTCCACTTTCACAATAACCGCCGACGAAACTTTGAGCTTGGAGCGTCGTTTGAGCCTGAGGCGCGAGCGTCGGACTGTATCGCCATACTGACGCGTTCGGGAGATATGGGTGTTTAATCGGCTGCAAACCAGAATAGTCTTGCTCTTCATCCTCCTTTTTGTGGGTGTGCAGGGTTTGACCAGTTTTGCCGTCTACCGCGTCTCAACAACCAATATTAATGAACAGATTAATCAGCAACTCATTTATTCCAGCGACATTGTTCGCAAAAGCCTAAGCGAAGATGTTGATCAGCTTGCCGATGGCACCCGGCTGTTGTCATCTGATTTTGGTTTTCGCACAGCCGTGGCCACACGGGATTATCCAACGATCCTTTCCGCGCTTCACAATCTGGTCAATCGCATAGGTGCTACCAGCGCCGTACTGATTTCGTTGGACGATGAAATCATTGCCGATACGGCAGTGGAAAGTGCTGACGTTTTATCCATGTTCGGTTTTCCAGATCTGGTGGCCACCGCGGATGAAGAAGGACATGTCGCGACCTTTATCAGCGAAAACAGTAAATTATACGAAATGGTTTTGATGCCAGTACTGGCACCAGTTCCCATAGCGTGGATTGGTGTGCGCCTAGAAGTCGATGATGAAAAGGCCCAAGGGACCAAGGCTATTTTGCCGCCCGGCATTGATATCAGCTATGTGCTGAGCGAAGAAAAGCCCGGGACCCACGCTGTCGGTCGTGGGTCGCTGATCGCGTCGACATTACAAGATGGTTTTCGGTCTCATTTAGCCGGGGTTATGGAAAATAGCGCGGTTGACAGAAATGTCAACGCACCGGGTGCGGCCATGCGTTTCTTTCTCGGCGAGAGTGAATTTCTGGCCCTTTCGGTGGATTTTCCAAACCGCTTTCAAAACACCAATGTGCGTGCCATTGTGCAGTATTCTCTTGATGTTGCCTATGGCCCCTACATGCCCCTCATAATTGCGCTGGCGATTTTGATTGCGGTCGGATTATTCGCGTTGATTGCGGGCAGCGTATTCATTTCACGAAGCGTCACCCAACCCATCAGTGCTTTGGCACAGTCTACGAAACGCGTGAGTGAAGGCAATTACACACCTGTCGCGCTGTCCAAACGGAATGATGAAGTCCAGCAATTGGCCACCAGCTTTAATCACATGATCGACGGCATTTCCCAACGTGAAGCCAAAATCATCCATCAGGCCGAACATGACGAGGCCACAGGCCTGCCGAACAGAATTGGTTTTGCCAAATATATTGACGCGTTGATCAACCAAAGCCGCGATAGTGGGGAAGAGTTTTGTGTGGTCGAGGTCTCGATTGATCGGTTTAGTGACATCCGCAATACAATTGGCTTTTCCAATAGCGAGGCCTTGATTCAGCAAATTGGCCCCCGACTAAGTGCACTGTGCGCGGAATGTGACCTGATTGCGCGCACCAGCGCATCAACCTTTCTTATGGCCTTGCCAGCGATTGATGATGAGGCCGCGTATGAGATTTGTCATCGCATTATCCAGGGGTTCGAAACGCCCTTTAAGCTTGGCGGGGCCACCATTGACGTATTGGTTAAAATCGGCATTGTCGCTTATCCGGAACACGGTCAAACCACCGACGATTTAATTCAGCGTGCCGACATCGCCTGTTTTCAAAGCAAAAGCCTAGCCAGTCACGTTGCCTTTTATGATGCCAGTAAAGACCGGAACGATGCCGACCGACTGTCCTTGATGAGCGAGTTGAGACGGGCGCTCATTGGCGATACGGGCGAAATAGAGTTTTATTATCAGCCCAAGGTTGACCTGACACTGGGCAAAATTACCCATGTCGAGGCCTTGATCCGGTGGGTGCATCCAGAGAAGGGCTTTATCGCGCCTGACGAATTTATCGCCTTGGCCGAGAGCACAGGTCATATCCACCATATTACATTATGGGCGCTGGAACAGGGTATTCGACAAGCCAGTATTTGGCAGAATGCAGGGCAGGATATTAAGCTGGCGATCAATCTTTCCGCCCGCGATCTGACCAACCGTGAATTGCCACAAATTATTGCGAACACACTTGCAAAACATGACGCGCAAGTCGATTGGCTGGTACTGGAGGTCACGGAAAGCGCTGTGATGGAAGACCCTGAGCTGGCGCTAGGGGTGTTAAATGCTCTTTATGCGATGGGGCTAACTCTGTCCATAGATGACTATGGGACAGGCTATTCGTCCATGGCCTATTTGAAGCAACTGCCGGTGAAAGAAATCAAGATCGACAAGTCATTCATATTAAATTTGGTGGAGAATAGCGATGATGAGATTATCGTGCGCTCCACCATCGAATTAGGCCATAACCTTGGTCTGAAAGTCACCGCTGAGGGGATTGAAAATCAGGGGGCCCTTGATATTCTGCAAAAGCTGGGCTGTGACCTTGCGCAGGGTTATTTCTTTTCCAAACCTTTACCGATATCAGAAATTAATGATTTCCTGCGGCACTTCAAATTGGATATAAAATAGCCGAGGGTCATTTATTCCTTTATAGATAAGCTCATGGCGATCACACACTTGACAGACAAGACTTTCCGCCCTTTGCGCACCGCGACCAGCTTGGTGTCGCTTTGTTTTGGTGCTTGGCTTGGACTGAGTGTTTCAATTGGGCCGCTCAGCGCCCAAGAAGGTGGCTCTGATTTCCCGGAAATTGCGATCAGTGGCTTCGTGGATGGGCGCCTCATTCGTGCGTCCGGCGAACAAAGTTGGCTCGATAATGGACTTGGAAAAACCCGTTATGGGGCGAGTGCTACAGGCGGGAATCGCAATCAGATTACGTTGGCGGAGGCGGCACTGATCCTTGAGCCGCGATTTTCTTGGGACCTCACCGGGATGATCCATCTGCAATATTCGCCCGAGCAATCCGAGGCCATTGATATTGTTGAGGCTTTTTTGAAATATAAGCCACTGGCCTTATCCAGTTTGCGGTTTTCCGGTCGCCTAGGCCTCATGTATCCCCCTATATCCTTGGAACATACCGATATCGGCTGGACCAGCCCTTATAGTCTGACGCCATCGGCGATTAATGCCTGGGTTGGCGAAGAGGTGAAGGCGCTGAGCGCTGAGGCGTCATTTGAAAAACGTTTGAGCACCAGCACCCTGAGTTTGGTCGCTGCGGCATTCATGTCGAACGATCCTACCACAGCCCTTTTTGCGTGGCGTGGCTGGGCGATGCATGATCAAAAGCTCAGCTATTTCCAACGCTATCCTCTCCCCGCTGTGGCCACATTAAGCGACGGCGGCGTGTTTTTTGAACGCCAAGCCTTATGGACAGAACCGCATCACGAATATGATAATAAGCCCGGCTATTATGTTGGCTTAAACTGGGATCATTTGGGCCTAGTGCGTGTCAAAGCCCTTTATTATGACAACCGCGGCGAGCCTTCAGTGGTAGAGAATAAGCAATATGCCTGGGATGTTCGCTTTTGGTCATTTGGTGCCACTGCCGCGCCCGTGGACGGTGTGGAATTATTGGCGCAAGTCATGATGGGGAACACCAAAATGGGACCATTGATCGGGGCCGAAAACGTCTTGAATTTGGACTTTTCTTCTTTTTACCTCATGGCCAGTTATAGTCTGGACGCGCATCGGATATCGGCACGGTTTGATCATTTTCAAACGGATGAGCAAAATACCGTTGCTAGCTTCATCGATAACGACAATGAAACCGGTAACGCCTTTACGTTGGCTTATAGTTTTACGCCCTTTGACGGGCACCGCGTGATGGCGGAATGGTTACGAATAGATAGTCGCCGAAATAACCGCCCAGATATAGGGCGTCCAGTCCGTGCGAAAGAGAACCAGTTCCAACTCAGCTATCGCTTTGCATTCTAACGTATCATTCGTGCGCCACCCTTTTCATGCTGACAGCCCACACCGATGAAAGCATGTTTGCCGCCTTCGTGGCACTGTTCCATTGCCAGAGGACTGCGGGTTTTTGGGAGAAGAGCGATGCTGCATAGTCTACGGCATACCAGTCTCTGCGAGAATTTGACCGTTCTGGCCGCATTTCAATAACCGATAAAGTGATATTCCGATCAGGGCAGTTCCTTGATTGGAGCAGGAATAGACCGTCTTGTTATTTGCCCGTGGGGGCACCTAACAACAAAGCCATACCCCTATCATTGACCATATGAATGTGGTGGCGATTGTTGCCATACTCTGATAATTACTAAGTGTACTAAATAAATGGCCAATCATTGTGGAGCGCAAATTGTATGAAAAACCCGCCAAAAGAAAAAGAAGCGGATCAGGTCCAACATGGGGGCGTTTTAACACCCGTCTTTTATCCTGCTGTATTCTTGATATTAGCCATGGTGTTGGTGTCTATTTTTGCTGGTTCAAGCGCTGAAGCCTTGTTCTCCGATTTACAGTCGTTTATTGCCCGAACCGCGGGGTGGTTTTATACGTTGGCGGTCACAGGCTTTTTAATTCTTTGTCTTTATTTGGCTTTCGGTAGACTAGGCAATATTCGGCTTGGGCCAGACCATTCCACCCCTGATTATAGTTTTGTGTCGTGGTTTGCCATGTTGTTTTCAGCTGGAATTGGTATTGGTTTACTGTTTTTCGGTGTCGCCGAACCCATCACACATTTTATTAACCCGCCTGATGCTGAACCGCGCTCTTATGAAGCGGCAAAACAAGCCATGCAAATCACTTATTTTCATTGGGGGATTAGTGCTTGGTCGATCTATGCCATTGTCGGATTGTTTCTTGCCTATTTTGGTTTTCGACATGGATTGCCGCTGAGTGTTCGTTCTGCCCTTTATCCATTGATCGGCGAGCGCATCCATGGCCCCATTGGGCACACAGTGGATGTGTTGGCGATCGTGTCTACAATGTTCGGGGTTGCAACGTCGTTGGGATTGGGTGTTGCGCAAATCAATACGGGGCTGAGTGTTTTATTTGACCTATCGATTGGGCCAGAGGTTCAATTGGGTTTGATCGCGGTTATTACTTTAATGGCTACTATTTCTGTGGTCTCCGGCCTTGATGCAGGCATAAAGAAGCTCTCAGAAATTAATATGGTTTTTGCGATTTTGATTCTCGCATTTGTCATTCTTCTCGGTCCTACTTTACTTATTTTGAATAGTTTTGGTGAAAACTTCGGCTTATATGCGGAGGCTCTTGTGACCCGAAGCTTTCTGCTAGGTGCATACGGTGCTGATAAGGAATGGTTGGGTAATTGGACACTGTTTTATTGGGGCTGGTGGATCAGTTGGTCGCCGTTCGTTGGTATTTTTATCGCACGTATTTCACGGGGGCGGACCATCAAAGAGTTTATTCTCGGTGTTTTGGTTGTCCCTAGCTTGTTCATATTTGTATGGATGACCGCCTTTGGTAATGGTGCGTTGGCGGTTGAAATGGCGAATAGCAGCGCAGGTATAGCGTCCGCGGTTCAGGAAAATCTTTCCATGGGCTTATTCGTTTACTTGCAGCAGCTTCCGCTGGCGAACATAGTGTCACTGTTGGCAACACTCCTTATTGTAACCTTTTTTGTCACTTCGTCTGATTCCGGCTCGTTGGTTATCGACACGATTGCGTCTGGTGGGCACCTAGATCCGCCAGTGTGGCAACGCGTCTTTTGGGCGATTATGGAGGGCGTGGTGGCCGCGACTTTACTGGTCACGGGTGGTTTGGTCGCGCTACAGGCTGCGACCATCACTGCGGCATTGCCTTTTGCAGTGGTGATCATGTTTGCCAGCGCGGGTTTGTTAAAAGGACTGCGGATGGAAGCCGCCAAGATAAGGGGGGCACAGGTCGCACCAGAAGTGCCGGTTATTGGCGCGGGTGTGTCTTGGAAGCACCGACTAAAGTCACTTTTGGACTATCCGTCTCCGGAACGGGTGGATGATTATGTGGCCAGTGTTGTTAAGCCAGCACTGATGGAGGTTGCCAAGGCAATCGAATCAATTGATTGCGCGGCGGATATAGAAATCTCCATGGACCCGCCTGAGATTCGCATTTGTCATGGCGCGGAAATGGATTTCAATTATTCAGTCGTGGCGCAAACATATTTGAAGCCTGATTTTGCCTATATGGGATCTGGGCGCGATTCTGATAGTGCTGGCCATTATGCGCGTGCCGAAGTCTATCTTCTCGAGGGCGGACAAGGCTACGATGTGTTTGGCTTTTCGAAGGACCAGATCATACAGGATGTTTTGGGTCAATATGATAAGCATATGCATTTCCTGCATATTGCCCGCTAAAATTAATAATGATCCAACGCGGGGCCGAGCGCCTCTTTGAGCGGTCCCAGGTGGGCTTCATAACGTTTCCAAGCGGCCATCCCAGATTTGAAGATTGGCTGACGCACCTGTTCGGAACTCGCTGTGCGAACGGCCCGTTCGGTGCGATAAAACTCCAAACATTGCTCTTCGTAGTCCAAGCTGCAATGGTGCAAAATTCGGCGCACCTGTGCTTCTAGATCTTCGATCATATCGTCATGATAAACGCGCAGAACTTTGCCTGGGAGGACATCATCCCAATGGCGCATAAGTCCGACATAGTCCCGGTAATAACGTCCAATTTGCTGCAGGCCGTAGGTAAATTCCTGCCCTTCCGCGAACAATTGCTTGAAGCCCGAAAAGCAACACGCCATAGGCTCGCGTCGTGCATCAATGATTTTGGCATTCGGCAAGATTAAATGAATAAGCCCAATATGGCGAAAATTATTCGGCATTTTGTCGGTAAAAAAAGGGGCATTCGCGCGGTGGATGCGCGTGTCCTCGATGTAAGTTCTACCGAGCTCATTGAGCTGTTCGTCGGAAAGCTGATGCAAAATTTTTGGATAGCTCGTTGCCGCGCTTACTTTTTGTCGATCGCGCAAGCGGTGCGAAAGCGACAGGATATTTGGCAATTCTAGCGTACCATCTACTTGACTATGAGACGCTAAGACCTGTTCAATCAGGGTCGAACCAGCCCTTGGCAGCCCGACAATGAAAATGGGGTCAGGGGCCAGACAGCCGCTGTTCCTATGCGTCTCAAATAACGCACGCGTGCAAACGTCTGCTTGGGCTTTTAGCTCTTCTTCCATCTGATCAGGGTCATAACGGCTTTGTGCCTGACGATAAGCATTTCCCTGTTGATAATAATGAAAAGATTTGTCGTGGAGGCCCTGATCTTCAAAACCTTTGCCCAAGGCAAAGCAAAATTGAATGCGATTGTGGTGACTGGTCGCAGGGGACTTTTCCTGCTCTTGCATCTCCTGCAATTCTTGCAGGCTAAATTGATAGGTTTTTAGATTGGCGAGGGCGTAATACGCATCACCGTGTCCCCGGTTGGCTTGGCAGGCTTGATGGTAGGATGCAACGGCCTCATCCTGTCTACCCAAAGTCTTTAAAGCGTGCCCCCGAGACGTCAGCGTGGCAGAATCTTTTGGTAATTTTTCTAAAACCCTGTCAAAAAGTTTTAAAGCCAATTCAAAATTGGATACCTGAAGGTTTTCGATCGCATAGCGAGATTGAAAGATCGGATTGTCCGGGTTTTGGTCATACAAGTGTTTAGCTTGTTTCAGTGCGGCATCAAAATTCTGCTGCTTGCGCAATATGTCGATATAATCGAGGCGCACTTGAATATTGTCCGGCTCGAATTCCAGCGCCATTTCTAAAAGAAGCTCGGCGTCCGAAAGAGCACCAAGCTTGGCACCTATCTCGGCGAGAAGCCGCATTCCCTCGACATGCTTTTTATGCATTTTCAGGAAGGCGCGGCAGTGGGATTCCGCTATCAACAACTTGCCTTCATGGATCAAGTTTGTAACGCTGAACAGTTCGTGAGGAAGTGATTTTAATCTCTCCGCTTGGGCCATCGCTTGCTGGGCTTCTGGCAATCGCGACATTTCATGAAGAATTTCCGCTTGCGCGCGCCAACTGGCCTCAAGGCCCGGGTTGGCACTGCACGCCTGTTGATAGGCAATGAGCGCTTCGTTTTTCTGGCCAAGAGCGCGATGGAGATGGCCTTTTTCTTGGTGCGCTCGGCCAAATTCTGGCGACAGGGCAATCAGATTTTCTAAAGTGCTCAAAGCATCATTTGTTTGGTCTAGGTAACGCTGACTGACGGCCTGAATATAGAGTGCTTCGATGTGGTTTGTATCTATTTCCAAAAGGTCCGTTGCGATATCAAGAGCATCGTGAAACTGTCCAGCATAGATCTTTTTTTGCGCGCCTTTGAGCCGTTGAGCGGAATTATATGCAGGATCTTGCACCACATTTACCTTGGTTGGCGTATTAGAAAAGAGGAAGGCATCACGCCTGTGATGCCTTCCTAATGACGAACGTATGCTAGGCTCTATTGGTTTTAGTAATCAACCGAGAAACGCGCGCCGATCGTCAATGGACGATTGATGCTGATCCGCTCACGGTCGAATACTAGGTTATTGTTCAATTGAGCTCGCTCATCGGTCAGGTTTTTGCCAAAAATTTCTGCCGTCCAATTATCCTTGCGCATACCAATGGCCAGGTTGAGCAGCGCGTAAGAGTCTTGCTGAGCGCGGTTAATGAGGACCACATCACTAAAGGAAGACGCCGAATAAGATAGGCTTGGCATAATATGAGCCACCGCTCCATTTTGCAAATCCCATTCATAGCGCGCCCGAATATTCCCTTGAAATGAAGGGGCGTAGGACAAATTCTCCCCAGGGCCAGCAATCGCCACACTAGCGCCAACTAAGTCTGTGATTTCGGTATCTAGTATCGAAAATGCGCCGTTGACGCTCAGTCCAGGTACACTCATCGGTGCCCAGGTGATCTCTCCTTCAACGCCTGTAATTTTCGCATCAGCGGCGTTATCTGAAAAGAACAAGTTGGTTAAGGTCGGGTCGAAAATTGTGGTTTGAAGGTCTTTGATATCAACATAAAAGGCATTGCCGTTAAATCGTACCTGATTATCAAACAAGTCCATTTTCCAGCCAAGCTCGTAGTTTGTGACCTCATCTGTTCGCACAACAGCAGGAACTGCGCCGCCGCCAGCGCCAGCTGGTCGGTTAGGCAGACCCGGCCTAAACCCTTCGGAATAAGTCAGATAAAATAGCGTATCGTCATTTGGCGTCCACGAGATACTCCCCTTAAGCACCCAGCCTTTGGCCTCGGCCCCTTTTGGAACAGGCACACCATTAATGACTTGCGTGCCATCAAACTGGCTATCAAGGTTTGTGCCAAATGCATTGACATCCTCGCCACCAAAATTGAAGAAGGAGGAATTGGCGCTGCCTTTCAACCGCACATCTACATCATGGCGCCGTGCGCCTGCGGTGAACGATAGCTGCTCGCTCAGGTCATAGGTGACCTCGCCGAAGAACCCCAATTGTTTATCCGTACGCGTAATATCGTTAAAGAAAATGACGCCTTGCGGTCGCGGATTGGGATCACTGACGGACGAGCCGGGAAGTGGTCCATTTTGTGGATAGCCATATACGCCTGGGGTAAAGCTTTCAGCAAAAATGGAGCCGGGATAGGTAAAGTCATTCCGCTCGACCAGTTTTTGATCGCTGTAAAACCCACCGAAGGTTGCCCGAAGAGGCCGATCTTCAGGCGTGGTAAAGCGCAGCTCATGGGTGAAGACGTCTGTTTCCGTTTCTGACGCCACATATAGATTTGGAGCCTGACATACTCCTGACGGGTCAGCATCCCCAGGGTAGGTCACTGCACCATCACATATGTAATATGGCAGATATTGACCGACAAATAGATAATCCGTGTAGTCAACCGTCTGACGCGTGTCACGGTTTAAGAACGCGCCAGCATAGACGACATCAAGCAGGCCGATACGCCCTTCAATGGTTAGGGCAGTATTATTGAAATCATCTTTGATTTCATCGGGGGAAAACCTTTGAACAGAAAGCTCGTCTGGATCATCAAGCTCAGGATCTATAAAAAACACACCTTCAGAATCGATGCGCTGCCGTGTGTGGGAAAAATCAACGTCCCAGTCGGCATTGACAACGTATTTTGAGCTCACTCGAAAGCCTGTATAGGAAGCGTCGTTGAAGTTATCCTCAACGAGATGAAGGTTGTTTGCCTCTAAAAAACGCACCGCCGAGAGGTCGGCACCAGCCTGAAACCCATCCGATGTAGGCACTCCGTTGGGGCGGGGCGTAGAAGACGCAAATCGCGCACTTTCGCTTGCGCTACGCGTGCCCAAAACATTGTCGATATAGCCACCTTGATTATCAGTATAAATAACGCCGCGAACTGCAAACTTATCTGTGGTGATGGGATAATTGATCATTGCCTCAATATTTTCACTCATTTCACCGCCCTTGGTGAAAGAGATGCCCCCGCTTGCCCTCGCTTCAAAATCATTCAGGTTTGGTTTATTTGTAATCAACCGAATGGTGCCAGCTTGTGAACTCGCGCCAAAAAGGGTGCCTTGCGGTCCAGGTAACACTTCAATACGATTTAGGTCCGCGCCATAAACATCCAAATTACGACCAACTTGTGTGACAGGTTGCTCATCCAGATAAAGCGCTACGTTTGGTGCCAATCCGGCAACGCCCGCCGTTGTCAAGTTAGGCGTGGTTGACGCTAGTCCACGGATGTAAATTGTGCTTTGGCCTGGCCCACTACCGCCCGAGGACACGCCCGGCAGTTGCAACATGTAATCCGTAAAGACATTGACGTTCAAGTCTTCCAAGGTACGGCTAGACAGGGCCTGGACTGCAACAGGAATATCTTGAGTGCTTGCCATCCGTTTGGTGGCAGTTACCACGACTTCTTCAATCGTGCTCTGGCGCGCTTGTTCTTGGGCCATCGCGGCGTTCGAAGCTGCGCTCATGACGAGTGTTGACGCAGTTGCCAGCAATGCAGCTTTGTTTATACATTTTTTTCGGGGATTTGAATAATTCACAATTTAATCTCTAGTTGAGTTGATGGTCTGGATAAGGGGCACCGTCGCCAGGTTGTTAGCTAGGCAGGGTCCATTATTTTACTTAGAAAACTTAGTATAATTTTTACCCTGTACATTGGAAAAATACCAATATATCCGCAAATATTGATGCTGATACTAACGATTTTTACTTCGTATACAACCTATTTAAGGAGATTTTTTATGACTCATTCAGGATACAGGGTTGTTATTGAATTGCTTTGGGCGCAGGACCGACCACTCACGCAATCGCTGGACGACTTTTGGTCGCCTAATAGTATTGCTTGCTCAAACTCGATCTGGGGGGTATTGGGTGTTTATGTCTGATTATGATGAAATTCTTATAGCGCTTCGGCGTATTACAAGGGCTATTGATTTGCGTTCTCGAAGACTCATGGCAGTATCGGGGTTGACAGCGCCGCAAATCATAATGCTACGGACTGTTTTCAAGCATACGACTGTTTCGGCCAGTCAACTCGCCAAGGAAATTATGCTCTCCCAAGCGACTGTAACGTCGATTCTGGAGCGCTTGGAAAAAGGTGGCCTTATTGTAAAAAGTAGAAGTGATAGCGATAGACGTGTAGTGAACATTACCCTGACACCAGAAGGTGTTCGGCGCATGAACGCGGCACCAGAATTATTGCAAGCTGGATTTTTACGAAAATTACGAAAACTTAAAGACTGGGAGCGTTCGCAACTTATTTCCAGTCTACAGCGCGTCGGTGAAATGATGGATGCTGAAGATATTGATGCATCGCCGATCCTTGAGGCGGGCGAGTTGCTGACAGACCTTAAAGATTCTAATTTGTAGCCAAGATAAATTCAGGGCGACTGACGCTTTTAAGCGATATACATCTGCGCAGAACATATTAAAGCGGCGCGAGGCAGAAGTGATCTTGAGCCATGGGAAATGGTCGGCGGGGCGGCCCGTCACCCTGAGTTTTGTCCATCAACCATTTGCGATCCCGCCACTCTTCAGGCGTTAATCCCGACCTATATTCGTCCTGATCGGTTTGGCTGAATCTAATGGTTGAGAGGCCTAATAAATTTGGGTCAACGCGTTTCGCGCTACTGTTACACACTTCTATATAACTGTCTCTTTTTGTGCTCTCGACATTCGCCCGTTGCGTGATACCTGTTCTTGATTTGTGCAAAATATTTAGTTTGAACTCAAACTAAATTTGTGTTTACCATGCCCCCATCATGCGCAGGCTATAACTCCCGTCTGCATAGATAAAGATTCAAAGAGTTAGTATCAAAGCTGGGATGGATGCGCAGAATATACCCCATATTTCTTTTCTTTTTTGCTTTCTGGCCGAATTCCTCACACGCATCCTTGGCTATCGTAGACGCGGGTTTGGAAGCGGGTTACGTGTCCCTTGGGTGGCATAACGCGGCTGGAAATTCATTCGTTCTCAAACAAAAAACAGGCTCCCGCTGGCGAAATATCTATAAAGGCCCGGATCGTGCAACGACGCTCACTGGCCTTATGGATGGGGATTATAATTTCGCTCTTTATAACAAGGGTGGCAAGCTGATTGGCTCAAAGACCGTTGCCATACGCCATCATTCTTTGGCCCGCGCCGGAGCTTTTTTCAGTGTTGGCGCAGTTTTGTTTGTGATCCTGACGACGTTGCTATTCCGTAATCCTCCTACTGAGGAACAGGTGTCCCCATGACATCCAGTGTAGGTTTACCCCCGGGCCTTGCCTGGGGTATTGTTGGTGTGTTTAGTTTTGCGTGGGTTGTGCTCGGCTGGTGGTTGGGCCGCAAAAATAAATCCCTTGATGATTATATGCTCGCCGGTCGCAATGTGGGTATGGGGTTTGCGATTGCCACGGCTATGGCGACCTGGGTGACCAGCAATACCACAATGACCGCGCCGCAGTTGACCTATCAACTCGGCATTTGGGGAATGGTTGGCTATTCTCTAGGGGCCTTGGGCCTATTGCTGTTTGCGCCTTTGGCACAGCGTATCAAGCAAACAATGCCACACGGATACACCAGCGGCGACTTTGTGCGCCGACGCTGGGGAACAGCAGCGTGGCGGATTTTTTTGATTATATCAATGGCCTATAGTCTGGGTTGGTTAATCAGTCTAGGCATGGCGGGTGGCATCTTGATCGAGTCTCTTTCGGGCATTCCGTATTTTTATGGCATGACTGTCATTATTTCGATTTGTACACTTTATACCGTATTTGGCGGGTTACGTGCGGTGATTGCCACTGATTTTCTTCAAACCATACTTATTTTAGTGGGGTTGGTTGTTCTGGCAATCATGGTTATGAATGCTGTCGGCTTCGAGGCTATTCATCAGACGCTGGTCGAGGAAAGACCGCAGCTTCTCAATCTTTTATTACCGGCATCATTGATGTTTTTGTTTAATAACTTGTTCTTCGGAGTGGGGGAGATTTTTCATTCTAACGTCTGGTGGTCGAGAGCTTTCGCCTTTGCACCGGGGGTTGGAAAACGGGCCTATTTGTTGGCAGGTTTGTTTTGGTTGCCCGTCCCGATTGTTGCCGGATTTATTGCACTTGCCGCGCCAGCGCTGGGTATTAACGTTCCTTCGGCTGATATGGTGGCCCCTTTGGTTGCGAGTAATCTGTTTGGGTTGGTTGGCGCTGTACTCGTGTTTGTGGTGGTTTTTGCTGCGCTCGCTTCCAGTTTAGACAGTGTTCTTGCTGCCACCAGTGACCTTATCTTGCGGGATATTTATAAAGGGCATATTCGTCAAGAGGCAAGCGACGAGGAACTTCGCAAAGTTGCTGTTCTTATTATTTTTTGCATTGGGGCTGTTAACATGGGTTTTGAGCGTTCCCCGGCTGGCAACGCTTGGCTCTTTGCTGCATTTTACAGGCGCATTTGTGGCCAGTACGATATGGCCTATTGCTGTTGGGCTGTTGCGAAAAGGCGGCACCAATGCACAGGCGACGGCTGCTATGGTGCTGGGTACCGGCGCGGGCTTGTTCGGATATTTTTATATTGGCTTTTATGTTGCCGCATTGGTTTCCGCGTTTGTTTCCTTCCTTGTTATGAGCCCGACCATATTCGCGGCACAGCGTCCTCTGGCGAATAACAATCAACAAGGAGAGAGATCATGATGACTGCTGCAGGTCTGCAATACCTTGTCCTCGTCTCAATCGGGGTTACGGCTATTTCGCCGCTCGTGCTGGTTTATTTTGTTGTTAAAGACGTGAAAGGGCGGAAGTTATGGTAAGGGGCAAGCACAAAGGAAAATCGACAGCTAGGTCATCTAAGGGCGCTGTGGAGTTCACCCCGGACCAGCCAGATACATATGGTGATGCACATCCCAAGGAATTGTTGCGAATGATTCCTGAGGATCACGATGTGCTGAAATCTCTGGCGAACCAGCATATTGTATCAGCCGCACAATTTGACAGGGCGACTTTGTTGCAGCTTTTTCGACTTGCGGCAAAATATGAGGCCAACCCGGATCGTTTTTCAACACCACTTCAGGGCAAAATTTTGATCAGCGCGTTTTATGAGCCCAGCACTCGAACACGCCTGAGCTTTGAAAGTGCGTGGCATCGATTAGGCGGGGACATCATGTCCATTACCGACAGGGCGACAACAGGCATCGCAAAGGGCGAGAGCCTGCGCGACATTGGTGAGATGTTCAATAATTACGGCGATTGCGTGGTGCTTCGTGACAGTGGCGAGAGGTCTGTCCTTGAAATGATGGATGGTCTGCGCATACCGATCATTAATGCGGGTAATGGCACTGACGAACACCCAACACAAGCGTTGGCGGATGTTTACACTATTTTGAAATGGGCTCCGGGATTGCTAGCAGGGACCATAGCGCCAATTCGCATTGGCGTTATTGGTGTTCCGGCGCGAATGCGCACCGTGAGAAGCTTACTGACGCTTCTGGGACGATTTTCTGACTGTATCGAAGAGGTGGTTGTTATTCATGACGGGTCCTCCGAGACCTTGTTTTCAGAGGGGCAGTATGAGGACTTGGCACATGATGGGCTGAATGTCCGCACAACAACCGAGTTGGTCGGAGAGCTGCCTAATCTAGATGTTACATACATTAATGCCATTGCGTGGGTTAAGGGTGGTTTTGAAGTGATGGGCTCGCAGTTCATTATCAGCGCAGAGTCTCAGCTGAAAAAAGATTCCATCATTTTACACCCACTGGCGCGAGGAGGCGAGCTGTGCACGAGTCTCGATAACACGCCACACAATTGGTATTTTGCCCAAGCCCGAGGGGCCGTTTTTGTGCGTATGGCCCTGTTAACTTGCATGACGCAGCGAACATCCCGCGTCATGGATGTCGTTTAATCATTGCTTAAAATTTTAAAAAGAAGGAAAGCGCTAAATCCATGTGCGGAATAGCTGGTATTTTTCATCGTGAAACTCACCGTGCCATCGACGGTCAATTATTGGCGAATATGGCGGCCATACAACATCACCGGGGGCCAGATGGCTTTGGTGTGCAGGTTTTGGATGGGCAAGGCGTTGGGTTCTCTCATGCGCGACTGTCCATCATTGATCTTGAAGGGGATCGGGCCCGTCAGCCCTTTATGTCAGGTGATCATCGCTTGTTGCTGGCCCATAATGGCGAATTTTATGATTATCAGCGTATCCGGGCGGATCTAACGTCACGTGGCGCTCGTTTTGCGACCAAAAGTGACAGTGAAATTGTGTTGCATCTTTATCCACGCTTTGGGCTTGAAGAGACTCTGCGGCGTTTGCGGGGCGAATTTGCCTTTGCTCTCTATGATCGGGCTGAAGACACGCTGCACCTTGTTCGTGATCGGTTTGGGGTCAAGCCATTATATTATTATTTGCATCGGGATGCCGTTGTGTTTGGCTCCGAAGTTAAGGTCGTCATGGCCCATCCCGACGTCCCCCGGCGTTTTGATAATGAAGGACTATTGCACCAATTGATGCAGGTGACAGTGCCGGGCACCACGGCGTTTCAGGGTATTCAGCAGGTAAAACCAGGCCATATCGTGAGTTTTAGGCGCGTGGGAAAGAGCATCGAAGTCCGCGAGCGGCGCTACTGGGATTTTGAGTTCCCAGAGCTGGGTGACCATAATGATGTTGATGACGAAGCGGCAAGCGTTGAGGCCGTCCGCGACGGCTTGAGTGAGGCGGTGAGATTGCGCCTTGAAGCGGATGTGCCCGTCGGCTGTTATTTGTCGGGCGGGGTGGATAGCTGTTCAATCCTTGGACTTTCATCCGCCATGCGTCAGGACCCGGTAAAGGCATTTACCATTGGTTTCACCGACAAAGACTATGATGAAACGCCGATTGCGCAGGAAATGGCGAACGCGACAGGCGCTGACCAAGACATCCTGCGCTTGGATGGCAGCAAACTTTACGGGCATTTTGAAGATACTATCTGGCATACAGAGCGAACAATATATAATACGCTTGCGGTGGCTAAATATCTGATGAGCCAGCACGTAACGAGCGTGGGCTATAAAGTGGTTGTCACCGGCGAAGGCTCAGATGAGTTGTTTGCGGGCTATCCATCCTTTCGAAAAGACTTGTTTACGCATGGCCTAGAGGATATGCCGCCCAGCGAACGTGCCGAATGGCAAGCGATGCTCGGCGAAAGCAATCAGCTTTTTAAAGGGGCTATGTTGGCAGAAGATGAGTTTAACGATGAATATCTGACAGCCCAAATCGGGTTTACGCCCAGTTGCCTCCAGCCCTGGTTGTCCTGTGAAGCAACCTCCAGAAGGCTTCTTCACCCTGACCGGGCGGCAGACATTGTCAATTACAAGCCGGGGATGGCAATCGCTCAACAGTTGGACCGCACCATGATGGATGGGCGTCACGCGCTCGATAAGGCCCAATATGTCTGGTCCAAAACCATGCTAGAGGGGCAGATTTTAACTTGGGGTGGCGATCGGGTTGATATGGCTAACTCTATGGAAGCGCGCCCAGCCTTTCTAGATCATCATTTGGCTGAAATGGCGACACGCATTCCGCCGCTGCATCGGATTAAGGGGCGACGTGAAAAATATGTGTTGAAGGAGGCCATGAAAGGCCTGCTGCCAAAAACACTTTATGAACGCGAAAAATTTGCATTCATGGCACCTCCAGCAACGGTGAATGAAGACAAATGGGTGGCTATGACCGCGCTCGCTGAGACGCTTTTGGACCCCGGTTCCTTGCGTGATTCCGGTTTGTTGAACCCAGACGCTGTGGTTGGTGTGATGGCCGAAGTGCGCTCGACGGATACCAGTCGTGCACGCAAGGTTCAATTGGATGCTATTATAAACCATATGCTGGGGGTCCAGTCGCTGGACAAACAATTTATCAAAACGGATATCCCAGTTCTTGCCGCAGAGCGCGCTAAACAACTGGGCTGGATGTATCAGAACGGCCAATTGCACTGATAATTCCCTTCTTTGAAAAAGCCTGCAATCACCTCGGCTGTAGCATGTCGGTAACCTAAACTTGGTGCCGTTCCCGCTGCCAGTTGTCTCTTGGTACGGTATTATCACATGGGGATTACGGTGACAGTTTACTTAATCGTAATGAGATGTTAATGACTGCTGATGGCAAGACTGGCGCGCATTGTTATTCCGGGTGTTCCGCATCACGTTACTCAGCGGGGCAACCGCCGCATGGACGTGTTTTTCTCTGACGATGAC